>Ga0180434_10000081_pt1 | contig 132705 bp, 87 predicted proteins | sample SS_ome_7_FD_132453 | JGI IMG/M metagenome (GOLD analysis project Ga0180434, IMG submission 132453) | Hypersaline lake sediment archaeal communities from the Salton Sea, California, USA - SS_1_D_2 metaG | ecosystem: Environmental > Aquatic > Non-marine Saline and Alkaline > Hypersaline >... | reverse complement strand
CCGAGTTGCGGGGCATGAAGTAACGGCGAACCGACCAGAGTAAACGTCACCTCAAGGTGACCAAGACACCACAGGGGGCGATGGAGAAACACACTCTCCATCGCCCCCGTCTTGTTTGGGTGTGCCGAACCCTTCTCCCGAATCTCGGCTGCGGCTTGCAGGAAATTGCTCCTCAGATCGCAGTACGGCGCTATCGTGTTGGCCTCGGGCAAACGAGGACACGCCTAGCGCATGCAGCATCGACATTCTTCGAGAATCCGGTTGACAACGGTTTGAATATCGCTAACTCTGGTGGTTCGTGATAAGGGAGTTTGAACGGCCGTCAGGAAAGCCTGGAGAAACACCCGGTAGCGTGCTCTTGTGCTGGCGGAATTGAAGTAACTCGCCAGCCATCCCGTTGCGGCCGAGCTGTACGAGCTTCTTCGAACCCGCATGCCGAGGCTGAGCTTGGGCACTGTCTATGGGACCCCCGAACTGCTGGCACATAGCGGCGTAGTTCAGGAGCTTCAGGTCAGCGGTGTTGAGGCCCGGGCTTGATGGCAACGCTGAGCAGCACGACCACGTTCGATGCATCCACTGCGAACGCGTCGATGACGCATACGACATGCCTGAGGATTCCGTCACAGGACAAGTCGAGCGTCTTGTCGGGTACGAGGCCGTCAGATTCGCCTAGACTTCGTAGGTATCTGCCCAGGATGCCAGGACGGATGTGGTACGAATGGCGGCGGCATGTCGCCACACACGCAGAACTAGGCGCTGTTCCCAACGAAGCTGATGTCGTTTCGTCAGAGCGGTCCTTCACAGTAGCGGTTCGGTTTGGATGTTCATGGAGTTGAAACGGCGTTGGCGAAGTGCCACAGCGCCATAAGGAGCGCAACCAGCGACCTCAAGAGGCCAGCAAGGAGTATGTACTTATGAACAGTTTGAAAGGCAGCAAGACAGAGAAGAACCTCCTCACTGCGTTTGCAGGTGAATCTCAGGCCAGGAACCGTTATACATATTTCGCAAGCAAGGCGAAGAAGGAAGGCTTCGTCCAGATTGCAGATATCTTCGAAGAGACCGCCAACCATGAGAAAGAGCACGCCAAACGGCTGTTCAAGTTCCTGAAAGGTGGGGATGTGGAGATCACGGCGGCGTTTCCCGCTGGTGTGGTCGGCAGTACAGCGGAGAATCTCAAGGCTGCAGCGGGCGGCGAGCGTCATGAGTGGGAGAGTATGTACCCTGAATTCGCCGTGACCGCTCGCGAGGAAGGCTTTACGGCCATCGCGACGGTATTCGAAGCCATCGCCGTAGCTGAAAAGCAACACGAGAAGCGATACCTCGATCTGCTTGCGAACGTGGACGCCGGTGCTGTCTTCAAGAAAACAGAGAAGGTCGTCTGGCGATGTCGGAACTGTGGCTATCTCCACGAAGGTACAGAGGCACCGGACACCTGTCCAGCATGCGCGCACCCACAGGCGCATTTCGAGTTGTTGGCCGAGAACTGGTAACGGCCCGGTGAGTGATTGAAGAGATCAAACCGAGAGTCGCACACGGGTTCGTAATGGATGTACGACACTTCTGCGAGCATTATCGCTGAGAGCTGGCAGGTGCTTGGCCAGATGGCCCCGTATCTGTTACTGGGCCTCTTCGTGGCAGGCGTGCTTTCGGTATTCGTCTCGCCGGCGTGGGTAGAGCGTCATCTTGGCGGGCGCGGGTTTGGCCCTGTGTTGAAGGCGTCGCTTCTCGGCGTACCACTGCCGCTCTGTTCGTGTGGTGTGATTCCGGTGTCCGCTTCGATTTACCGTCACGGCGCAAGCCGTGCAGCCACGACCTCGTTCCTTCTTTCCACACCGCAGACCGGAGTTGACAGCATCGCGGTAACCTACGCGTTATTGGGGCCCGTGTTTGCGATATTCCGGCCGGTGGCGGCTCTGATCACGGGGTTCGTAGGCGGCTACTTGGTGCACCTTTTTGACGATTCGAGCACGGACGGTCCCAATACTGTCGAACCTTCGACCTGCGGGGACTCCTGTTGTGCTGAGCAAGACAGCGAGAACATGTTCCTGCGCATACTGCGTTACGGGTTTGTGATTCTCCCCAGAGATATCGGCCTGGCGCTGTTGTTGGGGATTGTCATCGCCGGCGTAGTTGCAGTGTTGGTTCCGCAGGGCTCTCTGGGTACGTACATAGGAGGAGGGCTGCTGTCGGTTCTACTGATGATGGCCGTCGGCGTCCCCCTGTACGTCTGTGCTACAGCATCAGTTCCGATTGCAGCCGGATTCATGTACATGGGTGCATCACCTGGTGCGGCGTTGGCCTTTCTGATTGCCGGCCCCGCGACCAACGCTGCGACGTTTACTGCACTATGGATGGTGCTCGGGCGACGAACGGCGGTTCTGTATCTGATAACGGTGGCCATAAGCGCGGTAGCGTGCGGACTGTTGCTGGATTGGCTGGTGCCAACAATGCAAGCGGTAATGCCGACAATTGACAACCACGTTCATGGCGTCACCGAGGGCGGATGGTTCTATGATACAGGTGCAATCATGCTCCTGGTTGTACTCGCCTTATCTTACTTTGCAACAGGCCGACAGGAAACCACTGCCCAGCAGACTGACGAAGGGCACAGTAATGCCGGCGTGTGTTCTCGCGAGCGCCCTATGGAACTTGCGGTTGAAGGAATGACATGCAACCGCTGCGCCGAGAGTGTAAGGCGCGCACTTACCGGGTGCACAGGTGTAGACTCAGCAAGTGTGAGTTTGCAAGATGGTCGTGTTGTCGTGACGGGTCGAGGTCTCGACCGAAGACGGTTAGTAGCCGCCGTAACAGAACTTGGCTTTGTGGTGAACCACGAAGGTGACACACAGGAACGTGGAGTTCACGAATAACACTGATGAAGTACGAATACGATTTGATCACGATAGGCTTGGGGCCCGCTGGGATGGCGGTTTCGATCATGGGCTCACAGATGGGGCTGAAGGTCTGCGCCATCGAACAGCATAAAGTCGGCGGCGAGTGCATGAACGTCGGCTGCATCCCCAGTAAGGCGCTGTTGCGCATGGCCAAGACGCGGGCCGCCTTCGACAAGCTGGGGCGCATGGAACTTGGCGACGTCCCCAAGCCCACAGTGAAGCAGCCTTTCGATCGCATCCAGTCAAACCTGGACTACATCAGCGAGCAAAAAACGCTGAAGATGTTCGACAAGGTGCAGATGGTCTATCAACAGGGGCCGGCGGCGTTCGTTGATCCGCATACTGTCGAAGTAGCCCAGAAGCGATATACGGCCAAGCGCATCTTCATTTGTGTCGGCACCAGGCCGGCTGTGCCCTCTTTTGCGGGCATCGACGACATCGGCTACTTGACGAACGAGAACATGTTCAATCTCAAGACAATCCCCGCCAGCATGATCATCACAGGCGGCGGGGCAATCGCCTGCGAAATGGCACAGGCCTTCTCGCGACTCGGCAGTCAGGTCACGATGATCATCCGCGGGCCTCGGCTGATGTGGCGTGAGGACCGGGATGCGACCGACATTCTGGAAGCGACCTTCGAGCGCGAAGGCATCACCATCCTGCGCGAGCAGAAACCTGAGCGTTTTGAAATGCGCGACAGCCAAGTGGTGATGCTCACCGACGCCGGGCAGGAGATCACCGCCGAGAAACTCCTGGTTGCCGCAGGCCGGCAGACCAAGTATGAGCGGTTGCATTTGGACAAAGCCTGTGTGCAGGTCGACCGGCGCGGAGCCATCATCGTGGATAAGTTCCTGCGAACAACGCATCGGAACATCTACGCCGTTGGCGACTGTAATGGGTATGCCCAACTTTCACACGCAGCTATGCATCAGGGCATGCTCGCATTAATGAACAGTATGATGCCCCGCATCATGCGGCAGAATTATCGCAAGTTCGCCGTGCCCTGGACGGTCTTCACCGAGCCGCAAATATCTCATGTGGGAATGCGGGAATCGGAAATAAAGAAGAAGGGCATTAGCTACGAAGTTGTGCGTAGCGACTACGGAGACTATGGTGCCGCCATCGCCGAGGCTATTGACGTGGGCTTTGTCAAGGCCTTCGTCAGCAATGCGGGCAGGATCTACGGCGCCCACATCGTCGGTGAAGGTTCGGGGGAGATGATTAACGAGTGGGCGCTGGCGGTGCAGAAGAAATTGCGGATTCACAACATCATGATGTTGCAGCATTCGTTCCCGACGATGGGTTTCTTGACGAAGCGGGTCGGGGAAACGTGGATGATGAATAGGATGAAATCGGCTAAGTTGCAGAGCATGTGTCGATTCATGTTTCGATTGTGAACACGCCGACAGGGACGGTCCCGGATCGACGGACTGCGGCCATGGGTCCGGTAGAGCATGCCAGTTAGCACGGCTCCTGCAAATGGGATCGGCCGGGTGTGATATGTGGGCTGGATGAACTGCGGTGTTCGCGGTTATGATACTGATCGCGGCGGGATGAGAATGCATCAGCATTCGCGTTGAGTTCGTCAGCGCCGTGGATGGGCTCTACATTACAATTACCAGAGGCCGTGCGGATCATAAGCACGCACGCAAGAAGGAGATCGATGGTCATGGGCGTGAGAAACGTAGGAAAACCCAAGATTCCGGGGGGCCAAGTTCTCGATTTGGCCGGACTTGTGGAATATGGCGCAAACGCCATCGTCAGCCGCACTCTTGTTGAGAACGACGCAACCACGGTGACGATATTCGCCTTTGATGCAGACGAAGGGCTCAGCGAACACACTGCGCCATTCGATGCGCTGGTCCAGGTTGTCGATGGCAAAGGAGACTTCACAATTGGTGGAGAGCTGTGTCAGCTAAGCACTGGTCAGATCGTGCTGATGCCGGCTGACATCCCACATGCCGTGCGGGCACCTGAGCGTTTCAAGATGCTGCTCACGATGCTTCGAACGAAAGGGGTTTGAGGACGTATGGACACTACACTACGCACGAACATCGATTCGGTCGGATACGTGGATTGGACGGTCCGCGACTTCCACGGCTACAACACCGATCGCGGTGCTACGTATAACGCATACCTCATCCGCGACGAGAAAACCGCTTTAATCGACACGGTCAAGGCGCCGTTTGCGGATCGACTCCTTGCGAACATCGCGGCACTGACAGACCTGGCGAGTGTCGACTACGTAGTCTGCAACCATGCCGAGCCTGATCACGCCGGAGGTATGGCACGGGTGCTCGATGTTCTGCCAAACGCAGTGCTTGTTTGTAACAAGAAGTGCGAAGCAGCGTTGGGGCGGCATCACGACATATCCGATTGGAAGACTCGTATCGTTGCAACGGGCGACACGCTCACCTTGGGCAAACGGACGCTAGAGTTCATCGAGACCCCGATGGTCCACTGGCCGGAGTCGATGTTCACGTATGTTCCCGAGGAGAAGTTGCTCTTCTCGATGGATGCCTTCGGTCAGCACTATGCCAGCTCGCAGCGGTTCGATGATGAGGTGCCGCTATGCACGGTCATGGAGGAGGCAAAGACCTACTATGCTAACATCATCATGCCGTTCGCAAACATGGTCGCCGCCACTTTGGCGCGTGCGGCTAAGCTCGACATCGACATGATCGCTCCCAGCCATGGTGTGGTCTGGCGCAGCCATATTAAGGAGATTGTCGACGCCTACGGAAACTGGGCGCACTGTCGACCCAAGCAGCGGGTTTTGGTCATTTATGACTCGATGTGGGACAGCACCGGGCAGATGGCCCGGGCGATTCACCAAGGAGCGTCCGAATCCGGTGTGGCCGCCGAACTGATCAACGTTCGAACTTCGAACCTGACCAGGATCGCTACCGAAGTGCTTGACGCAGCCTGTGTGGCGTTTGGCTCGTCGACACTCAACCAGGGCGTGCTTCCGATGGCTGGTGCTGTGTTGACCTACTTGAAGGGGCTAAAGCCGTCTAACAAGGCTGGAGTGGCATTCGGTTCGTACGGCTGGAGCAGGGGCGGACCGGAAGCAGCGGATGAGTACATGAAGATAATGAAGTGGGAGGTTCTGCGCGAGCCGATCAAGGCACAATACCGACCGACCGTGGAAGTGCTGGATCAGTGCCGTGCAGCTGGGACAATGCTGGCCGAGAAGGCGAAGGAGATGGCCTCCGACCGCAAGGCGGGCGCCAGGGTTTGTGTTGATCCGTAGTGACACATCAGCCGCAATATGGAGACAAGACAATGAAAAAGTATGAATGTGACCCATGCGGATACGTCTATGACCCCGAAAAGGGCGACCCCGAAAACGGAGTCGCGCCCGGAACAGCCTTTGAAGACCTGCCAGACGACTGGGTCTGCCCGGTCTGCGGTGTGGAAAAGGACGAGTTCTCGCCAAAGGAGTAGCGCGACTGCACGGGGCGCCAGGGAGAACAGTTCGGACTCTTGTGCTTCCTGAAGACACCATCCTGATGGGAACGGACAGGTCGAGTGGGGAGTTGGCGGTTACACTCGCCCCCGACAATGGCGAGAGCACCGGAGGTAAGTCGTTTGCGCGAGCCTACCTCCGAATCTGGCATGGCCACGCGCCCTTCAGCGACTACCAAAACCGAAGGTGGCACAGGCCCCTCGCCCGTGGGAGTAAAGCGTCCGAAACACAACACAGACGGGAGGCCCGTGCCACCCTGGAAGATGATAGCCCGCGCGGCACACGGACATTTCGGCTACTTATATAACAAAGGGACAGGCCCGGCGCTGGCGTGATGTCGCCGCGCGCCGTACCTGTCCCTTTTTCCGAATGACGTGGCTACTCGAAGTCGTAATCGTGGCTGTCGGTCTCGTCGGTGAACGGGTTCATAACCCTAACGGTCTCGTCCTGGGTCCACGACATAATGCCGAACTTCAGGTTCTGAGCGTCATAGCCGAGCAAGTTCAGCGCGGTTGCCGCCAGGCCGCCGGTGTGGCCGGTATAGCAGTACACCACGATCGGCTGGTCGGTCGGCAGCTTCTTGAGGTTGTCAAGATCGGCGATCGTCTTCCACGGAATGTTGATCGCGCCGGGGATGTGTCCCAGAGCGTAGTGATCGCTCCCGCGCACACTGACGATGAACGGATCGTTCGTGTCGTCGCCGTCGTTCAGCAACTCGAACAGAGCGTCGGCTTTGATAACGGGCGACGTGTCGCCGCTGAGATAGGCGTCGCCGGCCGCCCGGATAATCTCGGTCGGGTCGGTCGAAGTGGTGACATCCAGCACCGGCAACGCGTGCGTCGAACTGCCGGGGTTGTCGGTCGTTTCGACCGCGTAGTCGTGCGAGTCGACCGCGTCGTCGAACGCCGCCGCGGCTCGAACGTCCTCATCGCGCGTCCAGGAACCCATGCCGAACTTCATGTTGACGGCGTCGAAACCCTGGGCGGCAAGATAGCACGTGGCCACCGCGCCGGTGTGTCCCGTGTAGCAGTAGACCACGACTTGCTGATCGGAGGGTATCTCGTCGGTCGCGCCAACCTGGGCGATTTCACGCCAGGGAATGTTGACTGCGCCGGGAACGTGCCCGATCTCGTAGTGCTCGGCCGACCTCACGCTGAGAACATAAGGTGGGTGGGTGTCATTCATCGCCGCGAACACGTCCTCGGCCTTGATGGCGCCGGCGGGATCGCTCCCAAAGTACGCCTCCAGCGCGGATCGAACAGTTTCAAACTGATCGGTCGCGGTCGGCGCGACAACCGGACAGCCACCCACGCTGATGACCAGCGACAAAGCGGCAACTGCGATTACGACACGTTTCATGGTATAGCTCCTTGATAGTGTACCGAAAGCTGGACGGCCCCCAGGACCGTCAATTCATATCAGGCGGAGTCTCCACGACCACCGCGGAATTCGCCTGAATTTCCTCTTGAGTCATCAACCCGCGCGAAACCAACTCGTCCAGGTAGGCCGGACTAAGGAACAAGTCCAGGCTCCCGTGACAAGCGTCGCACGACTCGGTTTGCGGTGTGGTTCTCTGGATGTTGTGCGGCGTGGCGAGACGCCAAGTCGGCTCCTGGGCGTAGTCATCCAGGGCGAGACCCCACGGCTCGAACGAGTCCGCCGCGATCGGCACGTGCCGCACGACCACATAGTTGTACGGACGATCCTCCGTGGGATTCGGATTCCGGCCGATTCGGAACGCGAGTTCGGACGGGAACCGCAGACCCTGGTCGTCGAGCTCCACGTGGCACGAGTAGCAGTTTTTGTATTGCAGCGAGTGACAGGCTTGACACGCGACCTTGCCGCCGTGCGTGCGGTGCGACGAAATGTCCGACGAATCCGATTCGGCATCGGCATGGCAGTTGGTACAACTCGGGCCGGCGTCGTTCGCAAAACGGTGATCCGGCGTGGTTCCGTCGCCGTGCAGCTCCACGTCGTCGTGGCACGCCATGCAATTCATCCCGCTGCGCCAGTGTACGTCCTCGGGGATGCCGGCGTGCTTACCGCGAAACTCATCGCCGATGCGGCTGCCGTGACAGGCCGTACAGTTCTCCGTTTGCGAAGGCGTCTTGTAGAACTGGTGGCCGCTGAGCAGGCCGCCGCGCACCGACGACGGACGACTCACGTGGCACTGCCCACAAGTGCCGTGGCAGCTCGCGCACGCGGCCGTGAACATCTCGGAGTACCTCGCCTGATCGATCGACGCTCCCGCGCGAGCCTCGTACGCCGTGAAGTAACCGTTCTGCGTGGCGTGCAGGCTAGTGGGGAACTTCGCGACAATGTCGGAGTGACAATCCGCGCACACCGTCGCGCCATCCCCCGACGGGTCGATGACCATGCCGACGTGGGCGGCGGCCTTCTCGTTGAGCCCATCGGCGCCGCCGTGACAGCCGCGGCAACCGAGCACGCCGTGAGTTGTGCTTGCGAAGTCGCTGTCGACCAGAACGCGCTCCCATACCTCAACCTGAGGCACGGAGCCACCTCAGCCTTCACCGCTGTCTTCTTGCGGAGGTTCCTCGGTCCGCGCCACGGCTTTCAGGAGCGTCTCATCGGTGTGACAGCCCACGCAATCGCGAGCATTAGCGCCGCCGTCGCCCGGTGGATCGGGTGTTTCGCCCGCCGGGCATCCGCCCACGAACGCGATCAGCGCCGCGCAGGCGACGCCCGCGAGTGCAAACCGCAAGCTAAACAGGTTGAGACACAACTTCCGGTGTTTCCAGGAAGGCATAAGCACATCCTCCATCAAACGGACAGAGTAGCGATACGTCGCCCCGAGCTTCTGTCTGGTAGCGATCGATAGCACGCCATACCAGACTCGGTGCAATCCACCTACCAGCATATACGCGTTATTCGATACCGCAAGACAGGATCACCCACAATGTGACTGGTCTAATACTGCCATACCTGCGACCGCGCCGCACGCGTGCAAGCAGCGGTTCGACCGGAGACAATCCAACCTCTCAACCGCACATTCGTAGCCGCTCGCGGCGACATTTCGACGGCCTTTTGACCAGATTCCCGACCATTTGGGTGGCTTCTCTCTCGCCTGCGAGGTTCTCCGGACGTCCGTGAGCTTTCCTCACTCCCGCAAGCGAATAGGATGCCGCCCGGGAATGTCGGCGCTGTTGCGCGCCCAAGCCACCGCCAACCAGACCACGCAGACCACCCACTGCGCCCCAATTCTCATTCGCCATTTACCTCCGGGCCCTCGCGGATCTAGAGCAGGCTCTATCCAATCGCGGCGTCAGATCGTTGGTGTCGCCCGTGAGTTCCTTGATTCCGACCGCTGCGTCTGGACCGGTTACGCCACAGGAGTCGCGCCCGAAACAGCCTTTGAAGACCTGCCCGACGATCGGGTCTGCCCGGTCTGTGGTGTGGACAAGGACGAGTTTTGCCAAAGGAGTAGCGTGGCCGCGTGAGCCGCCAATCCCGACGTAAACTACGGCACTCGTGGATTCGCAGCAGCACCCTGCACTTGCTCCCACGCGGCGGCGGGGAACTCATACCCCCATTCCCTCTCGTAGCCGTCGACACCGTGGCGCTCTATCACCTGCTGATAGGCCGATACGATCGCGGCCAGTGCCAGCGGCTACTCGCTGCGATAGCGGAAACGGGTACCATGTTGCTTGGCATTCTCGCCATCGAGGTTGCTGAGCGTCTTCTTGGCCGTCAGCTCGAAACGCGCTTTTCTCCGACGAAACCCCAGCACCACAATGCCGCGGTTCTCACTGTCGCACTCGACCTCAAACCTACCGCTCTCGGAGGCGAGCCGCGCCAGGCCCCGAATGATGTCACCCAGCGAATCGACAACCCACGAACAGGTGGCGTGCACGTGCTGCTTGCCACATGTGATCTCGATCTCCGCCCAACCAGAGGTGTCGAGCGCGATGCCAAACACCAGTTCATCTGTCATCTGTCACGGCGAAGATCCTCCTTTGGCATCCACCGTCGCGTGTGCGCATATCCATGATGGTAGAGATATCGTGGACCTGCGAGGAGGCCAGCATGGATGACGCGATGCGAGAGGCCCTGAACCGGTTGTCGCTGGCCGGCGCGCCTGGTGCGGGGCTGGCGATGACCATGGAGTTTGTTCAACCATGCCGCCAGCGCACGATTCCGTACGGCATCAGTCTTCCGGGATCTTCATACCCAGAACGGATTCCGTGGTGTGCTTGGCAAACCGCTCTGCGCATCCCTTCGTGCAGAAGTACATTGTGTAGTCCATCACCTTCAGAGCGTGTTTGGGCTTGCCATCCATGTTGAGCGCACAGCTTGCGCATCGCGTGACGATCTTGTCGGCTTTACCGTCAAGCAAATCGGCCTTGGCCAGCTTGATATCGACCTCAGATGGCATTTTCACATCGGCTTTGGTCGATTCCTTCGCAGCTGGGCGTGCGGGAATCTCCATACTCATGATCGATTCGGTCATGTTTTTGGCAAAGGTCTCCGCACATTTCTCCGTACAGAAGTAAAGCGTGTAGTCCAGCGCTTTGTGCGCATGTTCGGGTTTGCCGTCCATCCCAAGCGCACAGCTTGCACAGCGTGTGACGATCTTATCAACCTTGCCGTCGAGCGCATCGGCTTTAGCCAGCTTGGCTTCCGGTTTGGCCTCTGCTTGCCCATCGCTTTGTGTCGCTCTGTCTGCAGCGACTGAGGTCGCGGTCTTTGTCTCTTCGTCCTTGGGGCACCCCCCTACCGCACCCAGGAGGAACATCGAAACGAGACAACAGACGGGGACGCGAGACAATCGCATTATCATCGTAGACCTCCTTCGTGGACGCCAATCGATCAACCACATAGCAGGCTGCCTGGTGATCTCGGCAGGTAAGACCACGGGATCTCAAGTCTCAAACTGCATCGCGAGCAACGGCGCATCAAGTACGACCGTGGAGATACTGGTACAGGTCCTCGATGAAGGCCTGTTTTTCGGTCATTTGAAGAGCAATCAGATCGCCCATAGAGACGATGCCCACCAGCTTGTCGTTCTCCACCACGGGCAGGTGGCGGATGTGCTTGTGCGACATTACAGCCGCGCAATCCTCAGCATCGCCGTTCGGTCCGCATGTAACAACCGACGAGGTCATTACATCTGCGACTCTGGTTGAGGCGGGATCGAGCTTCGCGCTTACGACGCGGCTTAGCAGGTCTCGCTCGGTAAACACACCAACGAGCGTCTCACCTTCAACCACGCACAACGCTCCGATCCGGTGCTCGTTCATCAAATCTGCGGCATCCAAGGCCGTGGCCTTTGGACTGATCCGCTCAACCTCAGCGCCCTTCCCCGACAGAACATCACGAATTGTGGACATTACCTGAACCTCCTTTGTCAGACGACCGAATTCGTACCTCTCAAGAAACGCGTGCCCAGCCACGGAACCGGCCCTTGCCACAATAAGAACACGTATACCCGCAAGTCGGCGGAGTAGCTAATGACGATACGAATCCTACTGCGAACTCTGGTCGGCCGCAAAGTCCCGATCCGACCAACCAAGGCGCCATTCCAACTGCTTGATTCCGCAATAGCAAGTCGGGACCACGAAGATAGAGACGAAGGCCAGCACCATTCCACCGAAAACCGGGATGGCCATGGGAACCATCACGTCGCTGCCCCGACCGGTAGAGAGTAACACCACCGCCAATGCGGCCAGCGTGGTGAAGGTGGTCATCAGGCACGGACGGATACGGCGCAGGCCAGCCTCTACGACACGCTGCTCAATCTCCTCGTACCGCTTTACCTTGCTCCGCCTGAACGTTTGATCGAGGTATGTGCCCATGACGATACCGTCGTCGACAGCTATGCCGAACAGGGCGATAAAGCCGACCCAGACGGCCACCGTCAGATACATGGCGTCGCCTCCAAAACCGCGGTCCATCAGACCTATGAGGTAGAGCCAATCCTGAATGCCCGGCCACCATTGCAGGAAGATGAACCCTCCCCCGAACGCCACTGGTATAGCCAGGAATACGACAAAGGCCAGCGAAAAACGCTTGAACTGCAGATAAACGAGCACAAGGTTGATCAGCACAGCAAGCGGCACGATGATGCTCAGGCGTTTCTTGGCTCGGACGTTTCGCTCGTAGCTACCGGCCCACTTGAAGTAGTACCCATCGGGCACGTCCAAGGTTCCGTCAATGAGTGCTCGTTTCAGGACCGCCTGCCCCCGCCTGACCAGCGTGGTCTCATCGACCCCGACGTTGGTCATCGTCACGTAGCTGACATAGCTCGCTCCCTCACGTCGGACGCTCATAGGACCGACCACGCTCTGGATATCCGCCACCTGTGCGATGGGGATCTGAGCACCAGAGGGTGTGGGAACGGCAATGCGCTGAAGGTCCGGCAAGTCGTCGCGCAATTCGCGTTGATAGCGAACACGGACGGGGTAGCGATCCAGCCCTTCGTAGGTAGTGGTCAGGTTCTTGCCGCCGACGGCTACCTCGATGACGTTCTGTACGTCGCGAATGTTTACGCCATAGCGGGCGATGGCCTCACGGTCGATCCGAAACTCGATATAGGGTTTGCCGCTCACGCGTATGGTGCTCACCGAGGCTGCGCCCGGCAAGGATGCCCGCAGGATTCTCTCGATCGCGACGGCCAACTCCTCGCACTTGCCAAGATTGTCGCCGTAGACCTTCACGCCGATCTTGGCGCTGAAACCCGTGCTGAGCATCTCGATTCGCGTGCGGATCGGTTGCAGTTCAACCGAGGGCAGAACGCCCGGAAACCGCCCCACCTCTTGGATCCGCGTCCAGATCTCGCTCATCGTACGCGGGCGTTTGCGCCCCGGATGCTCCGGGTCGTCGACCAGAGGCCACTCGCTGCGCGGCTTGAGGGCGATGACGGTCTCGAGCATTCCAACCGGTGCCGGGTCGAGCGCCGATTCGATACGCCCCAGCTTGCCGACAACCACATCCACTTCGTCGAGCTGAGCAAACTGAATGTCCTGTTTCTGCATGACGTTCATGACGGTGTTGATCGAGCCAGCCGGCAGAACGCTGGGCATGTAGAGGAAGTCGCCCTCGTCGAGAGGTGGCATGAACTCCTGCCCGATACCAGTGCCGTTCTCGATCGCGGCTGCCAGTGGAGCATACTCACCGACATCCACAGCTCTGCCGGTCGCCGGGTCCGCTGTAGGCACACCGACGATAGCCGCCGTGGCTGTTGATCGGTTCTGCGCAAAGCCGGCTGTGTGCAGACCGAAGGCGACGATGAGCGCAGCCGCAAGATACCCAACTCGCCCGCGCCAGGTCGGCTGGCCGGCGTCTCGTGGCCGTCGCCTTATGACCCGAATTGTATCGACGACCAGCGGCAGAATCACCAGACCTGCAATCAAACCCACAGCCAAGTGAATCCACCAGGCGACCGACCACTGATCGATGTGCACCCCGATCCCGCGCAGAGGTGCGATTAGCGCGCCAACGACGCTGGCAGACCCCAGCCAGATCCCAAGACCCCAGATCACGATACCCGTCGGCAGCAAGAGGAAGAGCAGCTTGTGGCGCAGGATCCAACGTAGCACGGGCTCATATACTCGGTGAATCAGGCGGCTGATGGGATTCTCTGTAATCGCCTTGGTGCGCTCGCGCAGGACTACCCAAGTGAGGACGAATGCGACGACCGCAACCACAACCGCATCAACAGGCTGGCGAAGATGAAGATAGCTCCTCACCGCCCGCCCGATGTGGGACATGGACCCGGCGTTGCCGAAGATCACCAGCCACCCCCCACCAGCAGCTAAGGCGATGACCAGACCAATACCAGCCGACCACGCCCGTGATACTCGTCGTTCGCGCAGCATGACCGACGCCAGCGGAGGCACGACCACCAACGCCATCACGACCGCCCCGATCAAGCAGAATGTCTTGGTCCATGCCAGCGGCGTGAATAGCTTAGCCGATTGCCCTTCAAGGAAGAACACAGGGAGGAAGGAGATCACAGTTGTAGAGGCGGCGGTCAGAATGGCCCCGCCAACCTCTACTGCTGCCTGGCGGATAAACTCAGTCCGCTTGGCTGTGTCGACGACAACCGTCTGCCTGCCGTCAGGAGTCTCGACGGTTCGAGTATACTCAGGGCGATGGGCTGTCAGATACTGAAAGATGTTCTCGGTCATCACGATGCCCATGTCGACCATCGTCCCGATGGCAATGGCGATGCCCGCCAGGCTCATGATGTTCGAGCCAACACCCAAAGCCTGCATGCATATGAACGCGAAGAAAACCGCCAGAGGTAGCGTGACCGCGATGACCAAACTGCTTCTGAAGTGCAGCAGAAACAACACCACGGCAATCACCGTGATCAGAAGCTCCTGCCAAAGGGCTGTTCCGAGCGTGGTCATCGTCTCGTGGATCAGCGTGCTGCGATCGTAAAACGCGTTGATGTGCACACCCGGCGGCAAACCGGCTTCGATCTTTGATATCCTCTCCTTGACCCGCTCGATTACCAGAAGTGGGTTCTCGCCGAAGCGCATCACAACACAGCCGCCGACAGCCTCGGCGCCCATCTTATCCAATGCTCCGCGCCGGAAACTCGGACCTGCCGTCACGTCGGCCAACTGGCGGATATAAATCGGCGTACCGTCGGTGGCCTTGACGACGATGTTCTCGATGTCGGCGATAGCAGCCTGCTCGCGCTGGGCTCGCGTGCCCGTGCTGCGATCCCCACCACCGAGGAACCCCACGCCGCGCACCAACACCTCCATACCGCTCTGCTCGATGACCTTGGCGCCGATGTCGACGTTGGACGCTTTCACGGCTGAGGCAAGAGCACCAAGCGGCACATTGAAGGCTCGCAGTGCCTCGGGGTTGACATCGATCTGATACTGACGCACATATCCGCCGACGCTGGCCACCTCGCTGACGCCCTCGACGCTCTCGATTGCGAGTTTGATGTCGAAGTCCTGGATGCTGCGCAGTTCATCCAGCGGCAACCGACTGAACGATAAATCCACGCCGGTCAGCGGGCACGTGTAGGGCTCAGCCCGATCCAGCGTCATCGTCAGCAGCGGGTCATCCTGAGGCAGAGCCCGACGGGATGAGTCGGTCAAGACGCCGTCCTCGTCAAAGCTCAGCCCTTGTCTGCGCGGTGAGTACCAGCCGTTTTCAACGGTGTACCACAGCACTTGTCCCAGGGCGGTAGCGTCAGGCCCGAGTCTCGGCGTGATTCCTTCAGGCAAGCCTGCCTGGGCAACGTTTAGCCGCTCCAGAACGCGGCTTCTGGCCCAGTAGAAACCGATGTCATCATGAAACACCACGTAGACGATCGACCAACCGAAACCGCTCGTTGCTCTTATCTCCCTCACCCCGGCAACACCCTGAAGGGCTACGGTCAGCGGGTAGGTGACTTGCTCGTCCACGTCCTTGGGACTTCGTCCCGTCCATTCTGTGAAGACGATCACCTGGTTGTCGGCGATGTCCGGAATGGCGTCCTTGGGGTTGTGCTGAAACGACCGCCAACCCCAGCCGGCCAACACCACGCCAAGGAGGACCGCCAGAATGGGAATCCTAAGGAACACTCTGACGAGGCGGTCAATCATTTGCCCCGCCTTTTTCGGTAGTCGCCGATCCATCGTGCGCGCCGCGATGGTGCATCGATGCGGGCTCGGGCTCGTGAGCGTTGAACAGGCTGGGCTTGCCCACGATCTGCATTTGACTGTCGATGAAGAAGTTGCCGCGGGTGACGACGTGCTGACCTTCGATAAGACCTTCGAGCACCGGGTAGAACCGGAGCCCGGTCTCGTCGTGTGCCTCCGGGCCGATCTTGACCTCAACCCCGCGATAGACGCCCGGCTCGGTCTCGACGTAAACGAGTGATCGCTGTCCCGTGCGCATGACGGCTTCGGTCGGCACACTCAACACGGCAACTGCCCCCCGGCCTGGTGTGTGCCCGGGAATCGACTCAACGGGAACCATGTCCATCTCGCAGATCGGGCAGACTGTAACCGCCTCGGCTGTCTCCCAGGTGTGCATGGGGCACACGAATGCCCCGCGTGGCGCCGGTGTTACCCCCCTACCGCCCTCGCCGACGGCCACGTTGATGTCGGCCGTCACGAACATCTCGGGTTTCAGCCGGCGGTCAGGGTTGCTGACGTTGACGCGGACCTTGATCGTGCGAGTCGTCTTATCCACTAGAGGATCAACGAAAACGATCTCGCCATGGAACTCCGTACCCGGCAGTGACTCTGCGGTGATGCTGACTTGCTGGAAGGGTGCGACCCATGGAAGGTCGGCCTCGTAGAGGTCCAGGAGCAGCCAGACCTTCGTAAGGTCGGCGATCTGATAGAGCGGGTCTCCGGTCTTAACGTACATGCCCTCCATCGCCCACTTGCGGACTATGGTTCCATCCAAGGGAGTGTGGACCACGAGGTGACTTGTGGTCTTGCGGGTTCGTTTGAGTTCGTCGATTTGCTCATCGGTAACGCCCAATAGCTCCAGCTTCCGCTGTGCTGAGGCGGCCAGCTCCTCAACAGGATGGCGCGACGAATCGAGGGAGTCCCCGCGCATCTCCTCGAAGGAGCGTACAGCCTGCAACAGCTCCTCTTGAGCCGATATCAGTTCCGGACTGTAGATCTCGACCAGGTGATCACCCTTGCTGACGACCATACCGGTGAAGTCCGCGAAGAGCCTGTCGATCCGACCGCTGGTCCATGCGCTGACCATCTTGTGGCGAGTTTCGTCGTAGGTGACCTTGCCGACCGTTCGGATACGCTTCGTAAGGTATCGCTGGATTACCGGTTCAGTGGCAAGCTCTGCCAACCGGCGAGCCCGCTCACTGAGGGAAATCTGCGCCTCGCCGGTCTCGCCGGAAGTGTCCAACATGATCGGCTCGCGCTTCATCCCACATACCGGGCAACGTGTGTTCGGGTCGTCACTGCCTTGATCGCCGCACTACGGCATCGTGCACTTGTACCAGACCCTGGGTGATTCGGAGGCGGAAATGTGCGCGCTGCCGGACATGGTGCGTATGGGCTTGACGCCGGGCTCATCGCTACCTGCGTACTTGGCGATCAACTCCATTCCACACTTCGGGCAATCGCCGGGTCGCGACTGCCGAATATCGGGATGCATCGAGCACGTCCAGTATTCGGTCTCCACCTCGACCGCAGCGTCCGGTATTGCGGTCGACGTGATCTCCGGCAGATTGCGTGCAGCGGTCTGCATCCGCCACGCTGACCATGCTGCAAACACTCCCACCACAGCTAGCACAATACACCAGCGAACAAGAACGTTTCTGACATCTGCGGCATGCTTGTGAGCATCAGTGTCGGTCATGGCTGCTCCCCTTGCTGTTCTGTCTTGGGAGTGGTTTCATTTCGGATCAACTCCAGACCGACATCGTGCTGCAACTGTGAGAACGTCGTCTCCAACTGAGCTATCGCACGGTGAACCATCAGCTCAAAATCGAGCAGACGTCGCCAGTTATCGATCACCGTCAGGAAGTTACTCTTGCCCGCCTGGTAGGCGGTCAGGGACACGTCGTAAGTTTGCCTGGCCTGCGGAATCAATGTGGATTCCAGAAGATCGATCGTACACCGTTGCGTTTGCACACGTTCACAAGCGTCGAAGATGCGAAACGCGATCGTGTTGAGTGTGGCGTGCTTCTCGTGCTGTGTTTTTCGCAGCATAAGACGTGCCTCTCGCTTGGCAGCCTCGATGCGTTCGAACCAGATAGGCACACTGAACTGCAACATCACCGCCCAACTATCGGTGCCCGTCTCACTCATCCGGTTGATGGCCGCAGGCTGTGCATTTGGCGGTGTAAACGCGTCTCGTGGGTCGATAGCGGTCCACTCAAAGCCAATAGTGGGGTCTGGCCAGTAAGCCAACTCAGCCAATTCAATCTTCTCTCGGTCTCGCCGTTCCCGGCGGACAAGGATCGCCAACTCGGGGTTGTGCTCAACGGCCAAAGCCATGAGCTCCTCCACGTCAGCGGCAAGCGTACACACGCTGATCGGCCCGGTTGCCGACAGCTTGCGCGCCGGCGGGTAATCCATCAGCCGGTTCAGTGCTGCAGCCGCTGATGCCCGGCGGTCGGCCATGCGAGCCAAGTCGTTCCCGAGCTTCGCAATCTCCGTCTGAATCCGCAGGAGGTCGTGCTGCTCGGCCTTTCCCACGCGGTATTGCGTCGCAAGCACTCGCCCGAGGTCCTCCAGCGAACGCCGGTGAGCTTCAGTAAGCTCGATGGATCGCTCGGTCAGGTAGAGCCGATGATAGGCCTGCTCCACATCGGCAATGACGCGCAATCGAGTGGCATCGAGTCGTTCGATGGCCATTCGCACCTCGGCGGTAGCGGCTCGACCGGCGTGATCCAACCGGGCAAGCAAGGGGATCTTCTGAGCGACACTCAACGTAAAGTGCACGTCTCCGGCTGCGGTCCGGATCGGCTCGGGGCGGACAGCCGCACGAAAGATCGGATCTGGAAGAGAAGTAGCCTGCGAAACGCGTTCGAGCTTCGCCTGGGTATCAGCAACCGCCGCCAGCACGGAAGGATTGCGCTCCAGCGCATCTTGTATATACAACTCCAACTGAGACAACGAGGCACATCCGTGCTCCTCGCTGTCAGCCTGTTCGCGCCTGCCGGCACCGATGGGTGACACGGCGGCCGGTGCGCCCGAATGCCTGCCGGATACCTCCATGCCGTACTGCACCGCCGGTCGGTGCCAGTTTCCGACAGCCCGAGTCACCTCCTTGTTCAGCGGCTGATACGTCAAACACCCGGATGTGAAGGCGAACAGCATCGCAGCAGCAGCCACCCCCGAGAGGAATGCTAGGCGTCCTAGGGGTTCCACCGCCCTCCCCATCGTCCTGCGATGTGTCAACACAATACCGTCATTCCTCTCTGGGGAACTTGCGAGAGCGCTCCCGGAATACAGTATTGTGGGCTCTGAGAGCCTGGCACGGTATCAACAACGTAACATCAACACAGACAAGCGCTCAACCACCTCGCCTATGACCTTGACAGCCCGATCGATGTCACTGGCTGTTGTGAAACGCGACAGGCTGAAGCGGACCGCGCCGCGGGCAACATGGGGATCGACGCCCATCGCCGCAAGCACGCGAGAGGGTTCGACTGCACCGCTGCTGCAGGCGGCTCCTGCTGACGCCTGGACACCGCGTTCGCTGAGCAGAATCAGCATTGCATCGGCTTGCATCTGCTTAAAGCTTATGTTGCTCGTACCATCGAGGCGTTCGGTCTCCGCTCCAATCACCTTGGCGATCGAGACGGCTTTGCAGACACGCCTTTCGAAATCGTCGCGAAGCCGTCGGATCGGTTCCATACCGCTCTGCAAGAACTTGGCCGCCTCCTGCGCCGCCACACCGAAACCGATTATCCCCGGAACATTCTCTGTCCCTGGTCTCAGGTCGCGCTCCTGCCGGCCCCCAAACGTTCCGGGTGCAAGCCGCGTCCGTCTGCGAGCGAACAGAGCCCCCACTCCCTTCGGACCGTGCATCTTGTGGGCCGACATGCTCAACAGATGCACGGGGAGTTCCTTCACATCGACCGGCAGCTTTCCGACCGACTGAACCGCGTCCACGTGAACTCGTACGTCGTGTCGGGCGGCAATCTCACAGATTCGTCCTACGTCGAACAGCACCCCGGTCTCGTTGTTGGCGTGCATGATCGAGATCAAGGTGGTGTCCTGACTGACCCGGTCCGCGAGTTGGTCGTAGTCCAGTCGGCCCTGGTGATCCACACCGATCCGGTCGACACGATACCCTTCCCCTGCGAGCTGAGTGGCGAGCCGATGGACGGCGTTGTGTTCGACAGCGGACGTAATAACGTGTCGCCGCTTGGGTTCGACCGCCAGCGCGCCGCGGATGGCCAGGTTTACGCTCTCGGTGCCGCCACTGGTAAAGACTATCTCTCTGGGCTCGGCGTTGATCAGCCGGGCGACCTGCTGGCGGGCGCACTCGACCCTGTGTCGAACGCGCTGACCGAAGCGGTGCACGCTCGACGGATTGGCGTACTCGCTGTCGAGAAACGGGATCATCGCCTCGACAACCTCATCTAATGGCTTGGTGGACGCGTTGTTGTCGAGATAAACCTGCACGTAGAAAAACTCCGAAAACCGGTTGACGCCATGCCGATCTGCCAATAGTCTAGCATTATAGTAGACAATTATGGGGCAGGCAATGAGGGTTTCCACGAAAGGACGATACGGCCTGCGGGCCATGTTTGAACTGGCACAGTCCTTCGGCGAAGGGCCTGTCCTGATGAGCGCCATCGCCGAAAGGCAGGGCCTGTCTCGTAAGCACCTCCATGCGCTGCTGACTTCCTTGAAGTCGGCTGGACTGGTGAGGAGCATCCGGGGGCCTGGCGGGGGATTCGTCCTGAGCAAGGCCCCCGGCGAAATCAGGCTCAGCGAGGTGCTACGCGCATTGGAGGGTCCGCTGGCGCTCGTCCATTGCGTAATGGACAGGCAGGCTTGCGACCGAGTCAATCAGTGCGCAGCCCGCAACGTGTGGCAGGAGCTCAGCGGGACCATCGAGGAAGCTCTCAACAGCGTCACTCTCGAAGATCTCCTGGGGCAAGGGACAAAGGCTCACGCAAAACCGGGAAGCAACAAGAAACGCAAGAGTTCGAAACGCCCAACCCGGACCGTCAAACGATCGGGAACTGCGTCCCACAAACCCGCAACAAAGGCAGGAAAGAAATGACCAACATAGCTGAAGATATCACAAAGCTCGTGGGGAAGACACCGCTGGTGCGGCTCGACAAGATCGGTGCCGGGCTGGGTGGCCAGGTCGTCGCCAAGCTCGAATCCTTCAACCCTTGCGCAAGTGTGAAGGATCGCATCGGCCTGAGCATGATAGAGGCAGCCGAGCGCGCCGGGCGGATTAAACCGGACACGATCATCGTCGAACCCACGAGCGGTAACACCGGGATCGCGCTGGCGTTTATCTGTGCGGCTCGGGGCTACAGGTTGATCCTCACCATGCCGGAGACTATGAGCATAGAACGCCGCAAGCTGCTCACGATTCTCGGAGCCGAGCTGGTCTTGACGCCCGGGCCTGAGGGGATGCCCGGAGCGATACGCAAGGCTGAGGAACTGGCAGGGGCGGATGATCGCCACCTCATCCTGCAACAATTCGCCAACCCCGCCAATCCGGAGGTTCACCGCAAAACCACGGCTGAAGAAATCTGGGAGGACACGGACGGTGCCGTCGACGTTCTCGTTGCCGGTGTCGGAACCGGCGGAACGATCACCGGCGTTTCGGAGGTCCTTAAGAAACGCAAGCCATCTTTGACGGCGATTGCCGTGGAGCCGACAGACTCACCCGTGCTTTCCGGCGGCAAGCCTGGCCCGCACAAGATCCAAGGGATCGGAGCGGGGTTCGTTCCGGAGGTGCTCAAAACCGAGCTGGTGGACGAAATCGTCCAGGTCAAACACGATGATGCCGGCGTCATGGCCCGGCGCCTGGCCCGCGAGGAAGGCATCCTTGTGGGTATCTCATCTGGAGCGGCGCTCTGGGCTGCGATGCAGGTCGCGGCACGACCGGAAAACGCGGGAAAGATGATCGTAGTGGTGCTCCCTGACACCGGCGAACGGTACCTGAGCACCTGGCTGTTCGAGACCGACGAGAACAAGGAATAGGACGCAGGTAACCATTTGCATCGGACTGCTGGTTTCTTGCGGAATCCATACTTGCCAATAGAAGAGATTCACATGAACAGGAACGGGAAAGTTGGGTGGGCCACCTCTTTAGAGGTGGGGGATGCGATTGCTGCGCTGAATCGAGTCCCCCAAGGCTAAAGCCATGGGTCACCCACTTGATTTGGCCCGCATAATCAAGGTTGCCGGATTGCAGGTTTCGTCTGAAATCCATATTTGCCAACAGAGGAGGTTGACATGAGAGGAAACGGGAAAGGTATTTTCAGTCCGGTCTCGGATGGAGACGTGACTCGCGCCATCATCGGGGGCTTTGCAGGCGAGCTCGAGAATTATGTCTCGTCCGACGTGATCATCGTTGGTGCGGGACCGTCGGGGTTGATCTGCGCGCGGGAACTGACCCGACAGGGCACGCGCGTTCTGCTGATCGAACGCAACAACTACCTGGGTGGCGGTTTTTGGATTGGCGGGTTCCTTATGAACAAGCTTACGGTCCGCGCGCCCGGCCACAAGGAACTGGCGAAGCTTGATGTCCGCATGACGGAGAGCACGGACGGCCTGTTCGTAGCCGACGCGCCGGAAGCCTGTTCAAAGCTGATTGCGTCGACTTGTGACGCCGGGGTCAAGGTGCTGAACATGGCCTCTGTTGACGACGTGGTCATAAAGAACAATCGCGTTTGCGGCGTCGTTGTGAACTGGACCCCGGTTGGGGCACTGCCGCGACAGATCACCTGCGTAGACCCGGTCTCCTTCGAGGCGAGCGTGGTCGTGGACGCCACCGGACACGATGCCGTGGTCGCCGACAAGCTTGGCTCTCGCGGGCTTGTGAAGATCGCCGGAATGGGTGCGATGGACGCCGGGAGCTCTGAGGACGCAGTCGTCGAGGGCACCGGCGAAATCTACCCGGGTCTGATCGTGTGCGGAATGAGCGTCAGCACCGTACGAGGCCTGCCACGCATGGGCCCGACATTCGGAGGTATGCTGCTTTCCGGTCTAAAGGCCGCAGAGATCATCTCGGGGCTGACGTCAAAGAAGGCCAAGACCAAGCCCGAACCAGCGCTCGCGTGAGAATCACTCCACTACGGCCGGCGCCTGTTTACCCGTGCAAAGAGGATGTCGGGCAAGCACGACTTCAAGGCCCGCAGAGCCCGACCTGCGGAGTCGCCGTCCTTGGGGGATACACGCGCGTTCGGGATACTTGACAGAGAACTTGACCTTAGGACCGCCTTGCTGTAGCGTCGGCTTCAGTGTCTACGGAGTAGACGGTGCGCCGATTGAATGCGCGCCGGTCCCACATGTCTCCTGACATTGAAGTCCAACGGAGGTTGAAGGCGGCCTATCGGTATTTCGGCGGTGACGCCAGATGGTTTGGCGATTGCTTGCTGCCCGATCGTTTGAGTGAGACGGTTGGCCTCACCGGTCAGGCGCAAGGAGGTTCGCTGGAGAATAGGAGGAACTGCTATGAGGAAGCTAGTGATCACAGTTGCGCTTGTGGGCTTGGTTGCCCCAGTCGTATTGGCGGACGATCTCAACCCGCCGCCGTGGGAACGAATAACGACACCGAACACAACGTATCAACATTGGGATTCCTGGTTCGACTGGTATGTAACCGGCGAGTACCTGCCGGATGACGAGTACAACCCGTACTATGAATTCGGCGTCGAGGACGGCCCCTTAGTCGTCGATCCGTACGGCTTTGGCGAGGTTCTGGATGAGTATGAGGGCCGCCCCGACGTCCTGCACCTCACCGACGGTGACTGGCTTGAGATTATGCTGCCTAACACGGACACGCCCAACCCGCAGAAGGACATCTACTTCCAGTGGGTCTGGCACTGGGATGGCGCGCCGAGCTACCCGGAAATCTACGACCTGTTCGGCACGATTGACAACTGGGAACTCGAGGTCTTGGAATCATATCCCTTCGGAGAGACGGAGGGCTGGTGGTATGAGTGGTTCAAAATCACGATCTACCCCAACGTGGACTTCGAGGAGATCGACATCTGGCCGGCTATGGGGGGGGGCGATCTTTACATCGATCAGATTGTCATCGACACGCGTTGCGTCCCCGAGCCGGCCACGCTTGGCCTGTTCGTGATCGGCGCACTGGCGCTGCTTCGACGCAAGCGCTAGAGCGACAAGACAGCAAAACCGCGATTCAGGGGCCGACCGGTAAGTACGGTCGGTCCTTTCTTTGCGCGTTGCCGTAAACACGAGCCGCGCAGATCGTTCCTGCGGAGGCACATCGTCGGACACCTGTTGTATCCGAAAGGTGCCTGCTCGCGGGCATGGCATCTGTTTTCAGGCATAGACATCGGCACGGGTGCACAGTTCCCCCGTCCTCCTCGCTGAAAGCGGGGGAATGGTCGATCAAACGGAATCATACCGAGGGGGCGGCCGACCATTGGGAACTCCGCAGACTGGCCGCATCATCCGTCGGGCACCTGTCATAAACCTTTGTAGCAAAGCACCGGTCGTAAGCGCCGGACGATCCGCACGAGGTTCCGCTGGGCGCGCATGACCACGTCGAGGTCCTTGTACGCGGCGGGTGCCTCGTCCACGAGTCGCCCCGCAGTGTGCGGGTCGATCCACACACTTGCGAGTTGCCGCGTCAGGTCCTTGCGGCGGACCTGCGCCCGTGCCGCGCTGCGACTCAGGCGGCGACCGGCCCCATGGGAGCTGGACCTCAACGAATCCGGCTCACCGCGACCTGACACATGATACGTGTGTGTCGACATCGAACCTGGGATGACGTTGGGCGTGCCTTCTTCTGCGACGTTAGCACCCTTGCGGTGGACCCACAGCATTCGGTCTCCGTGCCGTTCCAGTTGAACGTGGTTGTGATCGGTGTTCAGCAACGCCGCCCAGTCGGGCTCAATGTCCAGCACCTCCGCAACAACACCGGCCGCCGCTTCGAGCATGCGCCGTCGACTCTCGGCAGCGTATGCACGCGCCCACGCCGCGTCGCAGAGATAAGCCTGACCCTCATCACTATCAACGTCGAGCCAGGCAAGTCCGCCGCCCGCGCAGGTGGCCCGCCGCCCATGGAAACCAGCGATGTGCTGCCCCATGGCGCGCGACCCGCTGTGCACCATCAGCCACAGACGCTGCTGATCATCCTCCTGGAACTCCAGGAAGTGATTTCCACGACCTAGCGTTCCCAATTCGAGCCGGCCCGCTCTGACTGCCTTAGCGACCAGTTCCGAGGCGCTGAGCTTCTCGGCGGCAAACTCATCAGTAAGTTCGGGCAGGCCGTCGCGTCGCTTGTGGCGAATGACAGGCACCACCTGGGGCAGGACCCTTAACACAACCTCGGCGACAGATCGACGGTCCAACGGGTCAGCAGCCGTATTGAAAGCAACCGTCGCGAACCCACATCCGATGTCGCCGCCAACGGCAGCCGGGTAGACCAACTGCTCGGTCGCGAGCACAACACCATTACTCACACCAGCCGCGAGATGTACGTCTGGCATCACCGCTATACGCACGACACCCGGCGCACGGCCGAGCCGCTCCAATGTCTGCCGGACGGCCGGCTCGGGTGGCTGCGAGACCCACATTTTCATCGGCGTCCGATCAGTCACGATCACCTCCATCCACAATTACCTCGAAGGTGAGTTCTGGTGTGCGGCGGCGCGCAATTGCCTCAGCAACCTCGCTGCGGAGACGGCCGCTGTGCTGCTGCACAATTGCCGCGACTTCCTTTCGGCGGGTGGGATCGGGCACGACAATCACGGCACATAGCCGCCCGGCATTTGGGGCGGGCCTCACGTCCCGCACAGATACGCCCACCAGCGCATCCGCTTCCGGCAAAGCTCCAAAGGCGAGCTGCAGCGTATGCGTCACTTGCTTGCAGAGCTGCCACAGCTTGCGGTCCGGTTTTCTCTCGTACTTGGCGCCACGCCGCTTCTCTTCGCGCGGGTCAACGCCGTCATCGGGATGCAGTCGCGCGCAAAGTGCGCGCAAATTCTGCTCTTTTCGCTTACGCGAATGCATGTTTGTTCCTCATTTCGGGCCATGCGCACAGCATCACCCGGTATTGCCTGGTCGAATCAGTCAGGAACCCACAGAAGGAGCCCGGCCGCGATCAGCCGGCGATTAGGAAGGAATCAGCAACGGTTGATGGCGCAGAGAGGCCCCCGCGAGAAGAGTTAATGCAATGAAATGCAAGCGGCACCTCCTTTCAACGAAACAAGTGTTCGACACACCAACCAAGCTGAACTATACATCACGCATCGGCCTGATGCAAGTCCGCCTGGGATGGAATCGACCTTCCGTCGAATTCGACGTGTATATTTGCCTGATGATACAGGACGTTCTCCTCCTCAATGTATGCCGCCTTCGCCTTGGGTGGCAGTGAGACGAGCCGTCTAGGCTTGGGTAAGGCGGGTCATTCGTGTACGATCGCCGTTTCGGGTTTGACAATCGGGAGATGTCCACTCAGGACAACGACCGTCGGAAGAGCGCACACACTGAACTGGGAAACCAGATCTCTCGTACGCAAAGCGAGCACTGTGGCCACCGGACGGCTCGCTGTCGCTGTTTGCACGGAAGAAGGGTAACTTGATCGAGAAAACCATTCGTAATGTTGCCATCATTGCACACGTTGACCACGGTAAGACCACACTGGTCGATCAGATGCTGCGGCAATGCGGTCAGTTTCGTGGGGCGCAGCTAAAAGGCGAGCGCATCCTCGACTCTAATGACCTCGAGCGTGAGCGGGGCATCACGATCCTCTCCAAGAATATCGCCATTGACTACAAAGGGGTGAAGATCAACCTGATCGACACGCCAGGCCACGCAGACTTTGGCGGCGAAGTGGAACGTGTGCTCAAGATGGCCGACGGTTGTCTGTTGCTTGTGGACGCGTTCGAAGGCCCAATGCCGCAAACGACTTTTGTGCTGCGCAAGGCATTCGAATTCGGCCTGCAGCCGATCGTCGTGATCAACAAGGTGGATCGCCCCGACGCCCGTTCCGCAGACGTTCACAACGAGGCCCTCGATTTGTTTATCGAGCTGGGGGCTGACGAAGACGCGCTCGAATTCCCGACAGTCTACGCTTCCGCAACCCAGGGCTATGCCACGCTCGACCCAACCCGCCGACCGGAAGACATCTTCGCCCTGTTCGACACGATCATCAAACATGTGCCGACGCCGGACGTTGACCCAACGGCGCCTCTCCAGATGCTCATCACAACGATCGACTACAATGACTATGTCGGTCGTATCGGGATCGGACGTGTCTTTGCCGGGACGATCAGCGCCACCGCCAACGTCACAGTCATCCATCGCGATGGCACCCAGGCCATCGAGAGAATCGGCGAGCTCTACGTCTTTGACGGCCTTGGTCGCAAGAAGGTGGCGCAGGTGGAGGCGGGAGACATCTGCGCGGTTGTCGGGCTCGACTCGGTCGACATCGGCAATACGATAGCCGACGTGGATGATCCGAAACCGCTGCCGATCGTTCGCATAGACGAACCCACGCTGCACATGACCTTCCGCGTCAACGACTCACCGTTCACGGGTCGCTCGGGGAAGTTCCTGACCAGCACCCACCTGCGTGACCGGCTCGAAAAAGAGCTGCAACGCAACGTCTCGCTGCGCGTCGACCCCGGTCCAACGCCAGAGGAGTTTCACGTTTCGGGCCGCGGAGTGCTGCACCTCTCGGTGTTGATCGAGAACATGCGTCGCGAAGGATACGAATTGGCGGTCGGCAAGCCCAAGGTAGTCTTCCGCGAGCTGGACGCCAAGAAGACTGAACCGATCGAGACGTGCGTGGTCGAGGTGCCTACCGAGCATGTCGGCCCCGTCATGGCACTAATGGGCACACGCCGCGCGATCTGCAACAAGATGGAGACGCGCGAAAATCAGTCACGCATCGAATTCACCATCCCCACGCGAGGCCTGATCGGTTTGCGCAACCGCCTGATGACCGCGACGCAAGGCACGATCATCATGCACCACAACTTCTACGAATACGAGTTCTTCCGAGGCAGCATTCCCCATCGTATTAATGGTGTGATGATCGCCAGTGAGTCGGGCCAGGTGACAGCCTACGCCCTCGAAAACCTCTCCGACCGGGGCATCATGTTCGTCTCGCCTACCCAGCAGGTCTACGAAGGCCAGATAGTTGGAGAACACTGCCGCGACGACGACATCATCGTGAACGTGTGTCGCGGGAAGAAGTTGACCAATGTCCGTGCAGCCTCCGCGGACAAGACGGTAGTGCTCAAAGCCCCGCGCGAGATCACACTCGAAATCGCACTGGAGTTCATCGAAGACGACGAACTGGTGGAAGTCACGCCGCAAGCCTTCCGACTCCGCAAGCGCCACCTGAAAGAGGTGGATCGCAAACGAGCCACGCGGGGTCGTTGACAGAACCCCGAGCCACAGACAATCCAGGGCAGGCGAATGACGTGCCCTGTGGACGATGGCAACGGCTATTATAGAATGCTCTGATGTTCCGCCGCCTGGCAGCCCTGCTCCGCAAGCCCCTTTTCGGCATCATGGTCATCTCTCCTGATGCCTCGGTCGACCCCTCATCTTTTTCTGAACAAGAGTATCCTGTGTACTGCCCATCGTGCAGGTATCTGCTTCGAGGACTGCCGGACGGAAAATGCCCCGAATGCGGGGAGCCATTCGAGCGCGGCCGATTGCTGGTGCGTCAGTACGTCGTGGAATGGCAAGGCGCGGAATGGAAACACTCGACTGCGGGGAAGTGGTGTGGACGGCTTCTGAACTTGGCTCTCGCAACTTGGGTATTGATCGTCTTGGGCACCTTGGGTATCTCTTTCTTCCCAGATTATCTGCTTCGAATCATGATGCCTTCGCCTTCCGCCGGCACCGGCTGGCCCGTTTGGGCGTTGCGCATTTTGGCCGCCATCCCGTATAGCCTAGTCCTTATGTATCTCATTGCGTTCGGCATCGCCTTCAGAACATACCCTCGTGGGGTGAGGAAACGTCGTCGCGCCATCAAGCGCGCCATCAGGCAGGCCAGGGGTGCTCGCCCGTCCAGCGAAGAGGCCCGCGCTACCTAATCCCGTCTCCAGGCAGAAGGTGCGTCCGGGACGCACCCTACGCAAGAAGCCCCATCACGTTAACATTGCAGCCCCAACCTCCCGTTTCACAACCCTGATTGCCGTGGGCTGGGGGGCGTCTATAATGGGTGCCAAGAAGCGGGTGGCGAATCGGTGGTTCGTGGGAAACGGCGGCTTATGAAGCTCTATACCAAGACCGGGGACAAGGGCCTGACGGGGCTCTTTGGCGGTGTGGAGGTGGCTAAGGACCATCCGCGCGTGTGCGCCTATGGCCAAGTGGATGAGACCAACGCCGCCATCGGGGTCGCGACAACCGCCTGCAACGACGCCGAAACCATCGACAAGCTGCGCGAGGTCCAGCGCGATCTGTTTACCGTCGGGGCGGTTTTGGCTACGCCGAATCCCAAAGACAACGCGCCGGCTATCACGGAAGACCAGATCGCCCGCGTGGAAGGTTGGATCGACCGGGCCGACGGCCAGGTCCCGGCGCTTACCGGTTTCATTCTGCCGGGTGGAACGGAAGAGGCTGTCAGGCTGCACATGGCCAGGACCATATGCCGCAGGGCTGAGCGATCGGTGGCAGCCCTGATCAGCTCTGAGCCGGTCGATGGGCGAGTCTTGGTGTACCTAAACCGCCTGGGCGATCTGCTCTTCGTCCTGGCCCGGTGCGCCAACCATCGCGCCGGCGTCGCGGACTTTATCTGGGACGGCTCGTCGGAATGACGTCAGCCAAGACGTGCCGAGAGATTCCCGACATCCTGCTCACCGGGCTTTGCGAAACATGAGTGTCATCCGCATCGAAGACCCCCAGGCGACCCGACCGTCACACGTAGTGATGATCGTTCTGGTCGCGTTCGTGGTCGCGGGCGGTTCACTGCTGCTGAGCGTTCCTGAAGCCAAAAGTCTTGTGGACGGCGCGATCGAATGGCATGAGGAATCACCGCTTCGGGCTGTCGTCCAACTGCTGTGCCTGAACTACAGCTACCCCACACTCAACGCCGGCGACGTGAAGATGCTGATTCTCGGCGTGGGCGCGGGATTAGCTGCGCTTGTGCTGGGTATCGCCGCCATCTCGGGTACCAGGCGCGGCGATGAGGAAGTGGAGACCGACGATACCGTCGCGGCGTCAAGCGAACCGCCGGTTGTTGTGATCCCATCTAAGAGAAGACACGTAGCCCCACTGGTGGCGGCTGAGGTCCTGATCGGCTTGTATTTGCTGTGGTCGTTTGCGAGCAGCAGATGGTCTCCCGCGCCCGAGCTGGCTGTGGGAGGGAGCATTCTGCTTACGGTGCAGTTTCTGTGGTCGTTCGCGATCGGCAACGGAATGAGCGCCGCTGCCGCCCGCAAGGCTTCGCGAGCAATCGTGATTGTCGCCGGTATCACCTCGCTGGTTGCAATCTGGTATTTCTACGGTAGAAACCCGGTCATTCGGGCGAAGTTTCCTTTCGGAAACCCTACCTTCCTGTCGGCTTGTCTTATTCCCGGTATTCTGCTCAGCATCACTCTGTTCTTCGAACAGTCCGGCAAAGCGTATGGCACGCGAAGCGCGAAGCCCATTCTCTTGGCTTGTGGCGCTCTTGCAACGCTCGGTGTAAGTCTGTGGGCGTTTGACCTGACCGGATCGCGAGGCCCGCTTCTCGGGCTGGCCGTGGGAATACTGGCAGCTGCATTTTTCGCTCTGCGTGGATGGAAAAAGGTGCTGCCGGTTCTGCTTGCGGTGGCCGTCGTGGCGGGTGCGTGGATGATGCTCGGCCGGCAAGGCGAGTCCGACCCATCAGGCCGCAGCATGACGATTCGGTTCAGGGAGTACGCTTGGTCGTACGCGATGAGGATGTTCACGAAGGAGCCTTTCACGGGCTTTGGCCAGGGCGGTTTTGTGCTTGTGGGCGATTCGTTCGTCGTGGAAGACGTTCTGGACGATCCACTGGTATTCACGTCGCGCATCGCCCACGCTCACAACGAGTGGCTTGAGGTCCTGGCGGACTTGGGCTCGTTGGGCCTGGTGTTTGTTGCGGGTGCGTTTCTGTTGACACTTCGCGCGGGTATGCATCGCTTGCGGGCAAATCCTCCGACGCCTGAGCGTTGGGTTCTGATCGGGCTGATGGGAGCATTTGTCGGGTTGATCATCGAGGAATGCTCTGGGGTCGGATTGCGCGTTTCGGGCATTCCAGCATTGCTGTTCACGGTGCTGGGTTTGATCTGGGCTGTAGCCGGACGAGGGTCGACCCGTCCAACTTCCTCAAGTCCGTCGGCCAGGCGTAGACGACGGATGTCCTTGGGGGTGGTGGCGAGCGTGATGGGCGTGGGGGCTGTTGTTGTAAGCCTGCAGGACTTCGCAGCCGCCCGCAACACATACCGCATAGAAGAGCATCTGGCTGACGGTAACTACGAGGAAGCGGTTGCGGTAGCCGAGATGGGCACTTCGAGGCTCAATCCGCAGCGTGCACTGACGAATCTATATCGACTCGGCGAAGCTCACATGCTTGCGGCGAAGATGCTGCAAGATCGCGCCATCAAGCGTGAGACCCTTGCGCGGCAACACGAGACCACCGACCACAGATTGTTGCGACTGGCCGCCGGTGACTATCGCGGTAGCGACGCACACTGCATGGAGGGAAGCAAGGTCCTGCGGCAACTGGTGCGATGGTCGCCAGCCTACTTCAACCACGGGTATCTGGAATACTGGCTTAACCGCATCTCGGCAAGGAACCCCAAACCCGGCGGTGAATCCGAAAACGTCGAGCTTTTCATCGCCAACGCAGCAGCCGCCATCGAGCGCGAGCTTCGGCGCCAGCCGTTCAACCTCCCTATCACCATGGAACATGTCCGGATGGAGATCGGCAAGCTGAGCACAGATCAGCTCGTCGACACGCTCGCCAGACCGCTGAGACATTCTCGACTGGGCGGTGCGTACTATGAGATGTTGCTGACGCTGGCCAGTAATCCGGAGTTCATCATAGAGTTAGATGCGATCGCCGACCGAGCCCGGAAGCATCTACTTTCCGGCGAAGACGCCGACGACCTGGGGCAACATCGCTGGGCGCCGGAAGTTCTGCGGGTCGCAGCAGCCGTCTACCGCTCCAAGGGGCGATACCAGGCGGCTGAGGACTCGCTGACGGCGGCGGTGGCGGCGTACGAGAAGCTGTCGTCCTCGGCTCCTTTAGGTGCTGCCAGTTGCAGCGCTGAGCTTGCGGATTGTCAATTCGCTCGCCAGCCCGGGCTCTCGGCGCCTGCCTTGAAAAACGCCGCCCGAGCAATCGAAATCGCTCCGCAATCTGAGATGGGACGCCTTCTCGCGGCAAACGTACGCCGGCGCATGATCACCTACCACCTGGCCGGCGGCGAAGAGGACAAAGCCGAATCGCTGCTCCGCGAGCTGGCGCCGCCGGGAACCCCCGACGACCTGGTCCGCATGGAGCTTGGCTCACGTTACGCCCGGATGTGTAGAGAGCTTCTCCAAAGACCCACAGCCGATGCGATTCGCGTCCCAGTTCGCGAGCTTCCCGCGGACTATGCCAAGTGGGTGGATCGGGCGATCGAACTCGCCCCCAACAACTATCAGGCCCACTACCTGGCCGCCGATCTGGCGTCCAGCTCGCACGACTGCCAAGCCACCGCAAAGCACATCAACCAGGCCATCCAGGCGGGTCTGCCGCTTGACACCGCATGGGAGTTCGTCGGAATAGTCCGAGGCACGGGAATAGACTGCCCCGAACTGCAAGACCTGTGGACACGACTCGAACAGCGCGAGTGATCGCAGGTGCCGGCACAATCGACAAAGCCAACACGATAGATACAGCTGTAGGGTGCGTCCCGGACGCACCAATGGGCGTGACCGACGGCGGAATCGGCATCGTAGAGGAAGCGGCCCATGTCTAATCCGAACCGCGACCGTGAGGGAGCGGCTGACGCCCCGGACTGCGACAGCACAGGTGCGACTCAGGACGCCCCGCGACCCTCCGGGCCGCTTCCTGACGGGCGCGGTTCTGTTGGCGAACTTCCTCTTTTCCGTGTCTTCACCGAGACGTGTGGCCCCTCGTGCCTGCCCGATTGTCCTCGCTACGGCTGGACGCTCTCGGGGCCGGTGTCTTGGCCGCGTTTGCGGACAATCACGGCGTCTCCTGCTGCGGTGTAGTTGGCTGAAGGGTCTTTGCCGCGCGTGGTGTTGACAATGGCGTTAGCACCCTTCATGGCCGCCATTGCTTTCAAGCCCTGCATTGCATCGTCTGACGTGTGGAAACCGTCGACATAGACAGCCTCCACCTGCTCGACTATCTCGAACCCGACGATTGTCGAGTTGCTGGAGGTGGCGACGATCTGCTGGGCCTGATCGCGCTGTTGGGCGAGATGCTCTGGATCAGGCGCATCGTAATACCCCCTTCCGTATTTCTGCAGCTTGGGGTGCAGCTTGACCGGGCCGCGCCGGCGAATCGCACGGCGGATCTTCCGCAGGATCATCAGCATGATGATCAGAACCAGGACAGCGGCTGCGAGCCTGACCTGCCACATCTCCAGAAAGGACGGATCTAACAGCTTCTTGGCTTCATCGGTGAGTTTGTCTATCTCATCTGGCATAGTTCATTGCTTCACAACAAGTAGTGGTTCACGTGGCTGATCGGTGCGCGCAGTCTATCGTGCTCTCCACGGTTTCGTCCTCTTCTCGATTTATCCGCGTCCCTCCGAGCGTGAGCATGGCACACCGTGTTGGGCCGCGGAATGTGGCCACACCCGACCATCAGACAAAGATACGCAGGTTATACACTACCCACTCCAACATCAACACGACGAGGACCGCAAGCAGAAACCAAGTCCAAGCCGGCCTGTTTGTGTCGATCTTCCCGGAGCGGGCCTGCACAGTCTGGGCGCCGAAGGTAATTGCAGCCGCCGGCTGCGTGCGACTTTCCACCTGGTCGAACAGGTTGACGGCAAAGAGGGTTTCACCCGGAACTCCGGGTTCGACCTCGTAAACACCGACCAGACGCGTTCGCGCGTAGTGCACCGAGCCGGCTCCAGCAGGTGACAGATCGTCCGTCGAGTTGTCCGGGCGCCTGACATGTACTTTATCGACATCCTCGGGAACAGGTATGCTGACAGGTTCGCCGGGCAAAACGGTCTTGTCGCCCGCGGTTGTGACGCTGGAGGAGAGGAACTGAATCACGTTCTGCATGAACACGATGAAGTCGACCTTGGTGGGCCAATCGGTGTTGAGGAGCCTACTCCCCATCTCGTCCTCGGTGATAAGCGTAAACGCGCAGATTATGAACTGGCTGGCGCCGCGCGTGAGGTAGCTCATGACCGGGGAAGTCTGGCCCTCCATAATCATGATCGCATCGGGAGGCAGCAGCAAACGGCGCCATTCGTAGACGTGGACAGCTTCACCTGCAACGTGGCGCAGCACCGGATGTGTATCGTCCCAGTTGAAAATTATCTCGTTGTCTATGGTCTCGCCCACAGAAACTCCGTCGATCATGGGAACGGAGCCCCAGAAAAGGTAGTTGCCCTGCCCAAACCTGCCGGTGGAGTGATTGTCGAAGATCACCACGTCAAAGGCGCTGCGCTCGCCATCGAGTATTTCCTGATCATCCGCGCCTTCGTACTGTGCAGGAGTCATAGTCTCGTACTTCAGCGGCAACGACGAGAGTGCATTGGTGAGAAACAGATTGCTGGCTGTTACCAGAAGAACGCTGACGTGGTGGGGTTCGCGAACGACCGACCAGGCATGATTGTCGGCTTTGAGGGCATCATCAATCCGCAGCACGACTTCGACGACGCCTCCACCGCCGAACTCGAGCTCATCGAAGACGCAAACGGCCAGACTGCCGGGCGGAGGACTGCCTTCGTTCTCGTCGCCGCCGCTGTCGCCGGTATCGGCACCGTCGGTGATGCCCGGAGCCAACCGAATCGTCTGGACGTCGACGTTCCTGCCATCCACATACAAGACCGCGTCGAAGGTAACGGGCGAGGGGCTGAAGTTGCGCATCGTCGCGGACACCTCGAGCAGGTCGGCGTATTCGTAGTTACGCCTCGCTTCAAGAGAGATAACACCGACGTTATCGCTACGTGAGCCGAGGTTGCGGACGATCATCTTGCCGGCATCAAACTTCTCGAGTGTGATCCTGTCGCTGTCGGCGATTCTCCCGTCGGTAAAAAGAAAGACTGTCGCGGACGGAGCCGCCGATTCAGGCGCTATGTCGCGACCAGCCGTCTCGGTGCCAATGGTGATGTTCTGGGCATAGGCTTCCGCCAGGCTGATCGCCTCTCCCAAAGCCGTCGTACTCTGCGTCTGCTCGATGGAATCGATCTTGGCCTTTAGAGCAGCCTTGTCGGTATCAAACGGCGACATCACCACCGCCTGGTCGCAGAAGGCAATGATCATCGCCCGGGACTTGTTGTCCAAGTTGTCGATACACTGTTTCGCCTGGAGCTTAGCTAAGTCGAGGCGGGTCTTTCCCCCCTCCTCCTCGACGCCCATCGAAGCTGAGTGGTCGACCAGAAGAATTACGGTGCTCAGGTGCGCCTGGGCCTGCTGCAACATGGGCTTGCCCAGGGCGATAGCCGCCAATAGCAGAATCAACAGTTGCAAAAGAAGCAGCAAGCTGCGCCGGAGCCGCTGGAACGGTGAGTTGACGTGCAGGTCTTCGACCGCACGCTTCCACAGCAGCGTGGAGGGGACCTCCTGTATCTGCCGCTTGAGCTTCAGGAAATAGAGCGCGACCAGAGGCGGGATGGTCAACCCGGCTGCCAGCGCGATCAGTCCAGGACTCAGGAAGCTCACGAAACACACCTCCCGCGGCGCGCCGAAGCGGGCGCAGACTTCTTCTGGCACTTGATTGACACCCGGTTGTGGCCCGCTTCGGGAGTGCCAGCGAGTAAGGTGCGTCCCGGACGCACCATCTGTCCCTGGATCGAGAGCACCACATTCATCGGATCAGCGCGTAGGGTGCGTCCCGGACGCACCTTCTTTCCTGAGGACGCCACATTCATCGGATCAGCGCGTAGGGTGCGTCCCGGACGCACCTTCTTTCCTGAGGACGCCACATTCATCGGATCAGCCCTCGCTTGCGGAAGTATGACATTATGATCCGATCGAAGGGAACCTCGGTACCGGTGAACATGTAGTTGATTCCCCGCCGCGTGCAAAACTCGCGCAACGCTTCGCAGTAGGCTTGGAGGTTCTGTTTGTATCGTCCTATAAGCGCCCGCCCGATGGTAACGTCAGCCAGGTCCTCGTCCTCGACGTCTTTGAGCTGGAGATCGCCGACGAGCCTGGGCTCGACCTCCTCCGGCGAGAGAATCTGGACCGCATACAGGTCATACTTGCGACCCAAAAGATACCGCAGACCCTGCTCATAGCCGCCTTTCTCAAAGAAGTCGCTCAGTACAATCACGATGCCCTGCTGGGGGTGACGGATGGCGAACTGTTTGGCAGCCGCCGTGAGGTTGCTTGCGCCGTCGTAGCTGATCTTGGTGAGGAAATCGATGAGCTTGAACATGAGACGCCGGCCTCTAACGCCGGTCAACTCGTATTGCAGGCCGTTGGAGTAGGCGTAATAACTGACTCGGTCGAAGTTGATAAGACCAATGTAACCGATGGCCGCCGCTATCCTGCGAGCGTAGAGACCCTTGTTCGGGTCGCCCCAGTCCATGCTGCGCGACGTGTCAAGGAGTATACTGACGTGGAGGTCCTCTTCCTGGAGGAACAGCTTCAAAAACAGAGCCTCCAACCGGGCGAAGATGTTCCAATCGAGAAACCGCAGGTCGTCCCCCGGCGTGTAGTTGCGGTAGTCGGCGAACTCGGCTGACTCGCCGCGGCGCTTGCTCCTACGCTCGCCGCGCATCTTGCCGGCGAAGATCTTCCGGCTGAGAATCTCGAGCTGATCGAGCTTGCGCACAAACTCCGGATCGAGAAGCTCATCAGCTGCTTGCTGGTCTATGACAGCCACTTAGTACCTCTTGTCATTATCAGGTGTTCCCCACGGCTAAAGCCATGGGGCACCCATCAAACACATGGCCGCGCTGCGCTTGGCCATGCCACACCACGGTTGAGCGCCGCTCCGCTTGTGGAACATCCCATCACTTCCAAACTAAGCAACCGCCTCCGCCATCGTCGGCGTCTTGTCGAGAATCTCCCGGAGCACCTCATCGGTGCTCATACCTTCCGCCTCACCCTCGAAGTTCAGCAATACCCGATGCCTCATTGCCGGCAGGAAGATCCGCTGGATGTCGCTGAAGCTGGCATTGAAGCGCCCGTCGAGCATGGCTATCAGCTTGGCGCCAAGCGTCAGCGCCTGGGCAGCCCGCGGGCTTACGCCCCAGCGGACGTACTTGTTGGTCGCCTCGACGGCGAAAGGTCCGCCGGGATGAGAGGCCATAGCCACTCGGACCGCGTAGTCCTGTACGTGCGGTGCCATTACGATACGGCGCACAAGGTTCTGTGCTCCGATGATTTCCTTGCCCGTCATGACAGGCTCAATCTTGGGGCTATATCCCGTGGTCGTCCGGTCGAGGATGGTCTTCATTTCCTCTTTGCTCGAATAGTCGACGACGAGCTTGAACATGAATCTATCGAGCTGAGCTTCGGGCAGAGGATAGGTTCCTTCCTGCTCGATGGGGTTTTGCGTAGCCATCACAAAGAAAGGCTCATCCAGAATATGGCGATGCCTGCCCACCGTTACCGAGTGTTCCTGCATCGCTTCGAGCATGGCTGACTGGGTCTTGGGCGTTGCACGGTTTATCTCGTCCGCGAGCACGATCTGGGCGAACAGCGGGCCTTTCTGGAACTCGAAGGTGCGTTTCCCAGTAGCCGGCTCCTCGGTCACGATGGTCGTGCCGATGATGTCCGCGGGCATCAGGTCCGGGGTAAACTGGATGCGCGCGAACTCGAGATCGACCGCACGGGCCAGCGTCCGAACCAGGTATGTCTTGCCCAGCCCCGGAACGCCCTCAATGAGCACGTGACCGCCCACGAACAAGGCTGTCAGCACGCAGTCGATGACCTCGGCATGGCCGACAATCGCCTTGCCGATCTCGTCGCGAACCGCCTTGAACTTTCCGGAAAACTCCTTGGTCGCCTTTTCGACGGCCGGGTCTATTGTCGAAGCCATGCTAGATCAACTCCTTAGAGGCTGACACTCGCCACCAGACATAACTGAGCAGAGCCCAGATCCGACAGGTTGGGTGGCCCACCTCTTTAGAGGTGGGGGATGCGGTTGACTCGTTGAATCGTGTCCCCCAAGGCTAAAGCCATGGGCCACCCAGTCAGACATACTGCGGGGAGCAAAGGACGGTGAACAGTTCCGTCCCCCACCCCTGAAAGGGATGGGAAACCAAACTCGCACATGTTTAATATCTCATGCTCCCAATGGTAACCGATTAGAACCCGCCTTCAGCCGGCTCACTCGCTATCGTCCATGTTCCGTTTCGCCCGCCGCTTGGCCCGCAAGAGCCGCGCGGTGGCATCCTCACTCGCATCAGGCGTATCCGCAGGTGCGGGGGAACGACGCTTTTCCTTCCAGTCCTCCTCCGTCTTCGCACCGCCGAGCGCCTCATGGAGGTCGTCGGCCTCCTGAGAGGCCTGGCTGTCACCGACATCGAATCGCCGCTTGGCCACCTCTGATGACATCTCTCCGGCATTTTGCTCGATGCGTTTCAGGCCATCTTCGCCCTGCTCATCCAGATCATCTCGAACGCGATCGCGAGTGGCTTTGAGATGTTCCAGGGCAACGGTACTTCTCTCTCCGGTATGCGCCAGCGCTACCACACCGTGCGTGAAGAACTCGTACAGTGGAACGATGTACCTGAAGCGGATCGCCCATCCCACCAGTTCCGCCAATACGAATGCCCAGCAGACGTCCCACACGTCGTATCTCATGTCGCATCCGAACAGCAGCACAACCACTACCACTACCTCGACCACGATCGATAGCGCCAGCCAGTTGGCCAGTCGCCGTACGGATACATCCAGCAAAAAGAGCGGAAGCAGCAACCACGCGAGCATCCAGTCCCATGCAGGCCGGCTGGCCTCTGTCGGCGGTAGATCGTGGCTGAAAACGTCCGGGGCTTCATCTCCCATGGTCGGGTCAAGCCAGCGTCCCGAGGTGATGTCCGCCACCTGTCTTAGCAAGGCCTCATTGGTTTTCAGGACCCGGTACTCCGGAGAAAACGGCACGCTGAACCCCGTCCTTATGACGCCCCGATGCTTGCCGGATTCAAAGACGTGCAGATTGGCCAGGTACAGACCGGCTTTGTCTGCGAGGACCTCGGCTTCGTAGTGCCCCGGACCGGTCTGCATCAACTCGATCGGTGTACCTTCGCTGTCCGGGCCTATCAGCTTGGTTCTGAATTGCAGGAAGTTCAGATAGCTCGCGTCCTTGTCCAGGGCATCAACCACGATCCTCGCTTTGTTGCCCACGATGTTGACGTGGGTATCGAAGTTCGCCGGCGTTTCCTGTCGCATCGTCCAGCGGACAATCTGGGCCCAGAGCTTGGCGAACTTCGACCAGGAGGTCCACTGCTCGCCCCAGAAAGGCCAATGACCGCTGGTAAACGCCACCGTTTTGCCCAGCTCGCACTGCCAGTGAACCAGCACCGGGTCGTAGCCTTCCTTCGTCGCCCGAACGAGCGACACCTGAACGTTGGGGCTGGATTTCGGAGAAGTGAGGATCATTCCTCCCAGCTTGGGGAGTTCCTCGCCCGGATCAAGCCCGGCGAGCAGGTCGCTGTGGGCCATTGCGATTTGCGGCTGAAACGGGTCGTTTACGATCAAAGGCCGGCGCACGACCTTCGATTCCTTGACGAATATCTGTGGAAGCTGTTTGGGGTTTCGTGCGGCGTAGAACTTGCCGCCGGTGACGTTGGCGATCTTCACCATGTTGACAGTTCTCACGTGTGCTCCCCAACCGACCGCGATCGTGCTGATGGAGATCTTGGCCTGTTTGAATTGCTGCAAGAGCCTGTCGGACGGCGGAGAAGCGTCGCCATCACTGAGGATAATAACGTGCTTTTGGGCGGCGTCTCGCCCGCGCCCCGTGGTCAGCGCCTTGAACGCCATCCGCAAAGTGGAATCGAAGTCCGGCATGTCGCCGATACCCATGCGGTCGATCTTAGCTTTGACAGCCGACTTGTTGGTGTTCAGACCAAGCGGGACCGCCCAGTTGTTCCCGGGCGGGGAATAGGTGAACGCGAGAACGCCGATGTAATCCTGCGAGCTGATCGTATCCACGCTCCGCTTAGCCATCTCCTTTCCCCAGTAGTTACCCCGGGGAATCTCGCAACTGTGCATGATCAAGACCAAAGCGCCGCGCGGAATCACGCGCTTGTGCTTGATCTCGAAGGAAACGGGCATGATCTCCTCGACCGGCGTGCCGATCCAACCGCCGGCCCCGAACCCCTCGTCTCCGCCGAGCATTATCAACCCGCTGCCCATGTCCTTCACGTAGGTGGCCATGTCTTCGAGCTGCTGATCGGTGAAGCTTCCCGCCGAAACGTTACCCAGTATGATCGAGGAGTAGTTCATCATCTCCAGAAGATCGAACTGACCGAGTTGGTCGACCCGCCTTACGGTAACGCGGACGTTTTCTCTTTCCAGCGCGTCGGCTAGCAGACGGTTCTCCAAGTCGTTGGGTGTTATCAAGAGGGCGTTACTCGACCCGGAAACAAATGAGAACGCACCGGCTGTGTTGTTAAGAGCGACGGTATCGTCGGTTTCGCGATCGGGCCTGAAGACAGCCTCATATCGCTGGGCACCCGTGCTGCCCGCTATCAGCTTGGTAAAGAACGTGTTACGCCCCGGTCCAAGATCGACACGGGCGTCTTCCGGCGGCATCGCGACAAGCTCGCCGTTGTGATAGATGGAAACAGTGCCCGTCACCCTCCTGTCAGTGGAACTGATCACCAGCCGGATGGGCACCTGTTCGCCCTCTTCAGCATAGGTCGGCGCTATCATCCGCTCGATGAAAACCTCGTTGCGATGTCGATACCAAAGCGGAACCACATCGACGGGCACGCCGCTCGCCTTCGCCCGGCGGGCCTCTGCCAACACGTCGCCCATGTTGTCATTACCATCCGACAGAAGAACGATGCGCTTGGCTGTGTCGTGTGGGAACATCGCCATCGCCAACCTCATAGCCGCCGAGACGTTCGTGCGATCGGTATCGGGCATCTGCGGTAGACGACCCGGGGGGATCAGATATCCTCCAGGCATGGGCAACTGTTCAAGGAAGGCGCCGCGAGCGAAGTCGATCACGCCAACCCTGTCGTCGGCTGGAATGTCCGTGGTTGTCTCGCGCAGATACTCCTCCTGTTCCTCCTGTTGCTCCTGCACACTGTGCGAACGATCCATGAGGAACATGACCGTCAGGTCCTTATTTCGCTGGACCCGCTGAACACCGGCCAGGCAACACGCCAGGAGGATTACCAGCAAGCTGCGCACGACGAGCGCCAGCACTCTGCGGGCCGGATCAAGACCAGCCAAGCTGCGCAATGATGCAATCACCAGCACCGGCACGAGCAGGCACACCAAGAGCCAAACAGGCTGCTCGAAGGAAAACGGTAGTGACCACGCCATCAAGCTCATGGTTTCAGAACCTGAACCCTGCTGTTAAGCGAATCAACAATGTACACCTTGCCGCCGGGGCCGTATGTCGCACCCCACGGCGCGAAAAGTTCACCGGGCTCGCGCCCGTGACGACCCCAAATCCGCAGGGACTGCCCATCTGTGGAAAACCACTGAAGCCTGCTCCCTTCGTATTCACACACCATTATCGTGTTTTCCGGCGAGATGCAAAGGTCATACGGGTAACGCATTTCACCGGGATCACTACCGAACCGCCCGAACGTCGACAACACTTCGCCATCCAGCGATAGACGGACGATTCGGTGGTTACAGGCGTCGGCCACCCAGAGCGTCTGCTCGTCATCAATGTCCAAAGCCGCCGGCCGCCGGAGATGCTTGCCGTCGATGGATATGTCGCCGATGACTTTGACAAACTCACCGTTTGATGACCACTTCGTGATACGATCGTTACCGTTGTACTCAGCCACATAGACGAACCCGTCACGGTCGAACGCGACGTCGGTCGGAAGTTGGAACTCCCCAGGACCGAAACCTTCTCGACCAAAGGACAAGAGGGACTCGCCATCCCGGTCGAAGATCATCACGCGGTGGTAGTGAGTGTCAGCCACAAAGAGCCGACCGTCGGGGTGAACGCTCAAACCGACAGGCTTTCCGTGCTCGGTCTGCGGCATTGCCCAGAGAAGCTCGAAGTCGCCCCTTTCAGAGAAGCGCTGAATACGCCCCGATTTGTCCACGATAAAAACGGAGCCCGACGGTTCGGCTGCCACAGCCCGAGGATAACTGAAATCGCCCGGACCAAGTCCCACACGCCCGAACATCGCGACGACACCGCTCTCGGTCAACGGCGGCGGCTCACAACCGCCCGCCAACACGGGCAATAGCGATATGATCGCCAAATGAACGGTGCGCAACGCCCGCACTCTGCCGGGTGCACGTTCTTTTGGATGCTTGATCGGAGCTGGGTGCCACTGGTGGCTTGCTTCGTGAGAGCCAGGATTCGCAGGTGCCAAAGAAGACCTGTGCCCCACTCTACTCGTCCTTCCCGGAGCCGGACTGCGATTCATCGCCTTTGGCTTGTTGCTCTTCGCCCGTGTCCGAGGTTTTGCCTTCCGAGGTTTCGCCATTCTCGGACGATTCGCCGGCTCTCTCCGTGGGTGCGGATTTCGTTCCTCGCCTCTTGCGAGTCTTGTTCTTTGAATCCTCAAGCATGCGCTGGACGCTTGAGAAGTAGTCCTTGATGGACTTCTGATACTGGCGAGGAACACGGTCACGGTTGACCGAATCGCTGGCGTCGCGCTGGGCCGCTGAGACAATCTCGACGAATTCGGTGGAGACGTCGCCCTTGACCTGCTCTCCGTCGACCAAAAACTGCCCGATGATGGCGCCTTTGGTCGTGGCGACCTTGCCCCGTTGCGCCTTGAATCCGACTTGCGTCTCCTCTTCCGGTGCAAGCCCACCACGCCCCGATCGCATTCTCTTCCCCATCCCGCCAGAACCCTTGCACTTACCACACTGCTTGCCGTTCTGCATGCCGGTGCCGTTGCAACCCGAACAGGGTTTATCCAGACCGTCGCGGGTGTCCTGAAGATCCGCCATCGCCGAATCGAGCTGGTTCATCTCCTGCTCGAGCTGTTCGAGATTACTGAGCTGGTCTTGTGCCTGAGACATGCCGGCAATCGCCTCGCCCATCTGACCGGGCTGATTGCACTTAGCCCCCTGCTGCATCGCCTTTGACAGCTGCTTGCAATTGCCGCACGCCTGCTGACGCTGCTGCAGCTGTTTGGCAAGCTTCTGGGCTTGCGCCTGAGTCATCCCTTTTTTCTCAAGCTGCTTTTTGACCTGGTCCATGTCCTTCTTCTTGAGGCTCTCAGCGATCCGGTCAATCTCCTCCTTGGTGAGTCCTGCCTGCTGGAGTTTCTTCTTGACCTGGTCGTCTTTGGCAATCTTATCGAGCTGCGAGGCCAGCTTGTCGAGCAGTCTGCTGAGCTCCTCGGCTAGCTCCTTGTCCTCCTTGGACTTGAGGGTGGCCAGCTGCTCCTTCAGCTCCTTGATCTCTTCCCTGGCGGTCTTGAAATCCCCTTGCGCCAGAGCCTTCGACAGCTTCTGCGTTGGTGAGGTCGACTGCTCGAGCACCTTCAAGGCGCGAAGCATCTTCCGCGTCTCGTTTACCGAATCATACCTGTTGTCCCGCCGTTTCTTCTTGACGGCGTCCGCGAGCTTATCGATTTTCTTGACGGCTTCGTGACGGATTTCTCCGGGCTTGTTGAGCGTGCCAGTAGGAGTCTTGTTGATGGCTTTGAACTCGTCATCCAGATCCTTCAAGGCGGGGTTGGTTTGGACCATCTGCTTGATGGATTCCATCCTCTTCTTGACCAAGACTCGCGTCTCTGTGATCTGATCCGCCTGCGAACCTAGCGGGGAAGCCTCGCTCCGCTTGAGCACACCAGGAGTGATCAGAAACATGGCAGCCGCAACCAGGAGCACCACACCAGCTAGCCCCACTTGCCTCGGAAACGTGAAACGCACATGTTGTCGAACTGAAATCGCACCGCTGATACGCTCAGCATCCGCCACGACAGCCTGCTCGAACGGATCGTCGGAGGTTCCACAGTACAACCCGCTACTTACTCGCTCACGCAAACCGGCAGCCTCATCCAGAACAGCAGCAGCCACTCCAGCACCTTCACGCTGAACAAAGGTCCAGACCCCAGAAAACAACAGGGCAACCACCGCAATTCCACATCCAACCCACAATAGCGGAATGGGCAAATCCCACAGACGTTGAGTGAGCACGACAATCGCGAAGACGCCGGCTGCGACCAATGCGCACGTCGAAACACGGTTAAACCACCGGTTTAACCAGAGACGGTGCTGAGCGTTCTTAACTTGTTTCTCAAGCTCTGCCATCGTCAAGCCTCCGCAATGGTCACCGAACTGACGCTAGTGCTCCGACAGATCGACACGCGGTCAATGGCTTTGGCCGCGGGGGACGCGAATCAGAAATTCGTTTGTTCGGCGGGGACGCGCCGTACACGCGCCGGTCCACCACACCATCTTCGGGTGGGGACTCGCCGAACCAGCCCCAGACCACAGACTCCAGCAGTCTACTGCAAATATCCCAGTACGTCTCGACAATTCCACCGCGTCATCCATCCCAATAACGCCTTGAGCGGCTTTCTGCGCGTCTATGCATATATTCTACCCGATCCAATGCGCTGTCCCGCCAACATCACCTAGCAAGCCACTTCGATCGGACAGGTTTCGACATTCACCCCCCTACCTCGCTTCCGGACAGCGGATTCACACCGCCACCGCAAGTGCTGTACAATCCACTTGATCCGGGTGATCATGGAACAGTTTGACCGGCGACAGGTCTGGTGGCCTCCCGCCGGAACACGCACTTACTGTAAGAACAGACGGGCGAATCATGCTGCCGTTATTATCCTCTACTTGCCGGAACGACCACGCAGTGACCAGCACAGACGCCGCCTCTCGAAAAGCACCAGTGGGGGATGAACATCAGCGTCAACAACCACGCGAGAACCGGCGAGATGATCCGCCCACTTCCGATCTTATAGGTCCGAAAACGCGCCTTCCGTTTCTTAATCGCCTACGAACGGCGGTTCTCTCCATGCTCGTAGTGCTGATGGTCGCCCACCACACATCAGCCCGAGACCAACCAGAGCTTCCATCCGCTGCACCCACCACCGACAAGCAGGCTTCCGAAGAGGCGGAAGCTCCTCCGGAGAGCATCGTGCTCGTCGAGGGCCAGATCACCGACTCGTGCGGAATGGGCTTGGAAGATCTTCCGGTGGTGCTTCGCCGTAAGGCCTCAGGTGACAACGACGGTGAGATCATCGCCAAAACGACCACCGACGAATTCGGCGACTTCGTCCTTCTTGCTCCCGAAGCCGTCTCCGGTGATGTCGTGCTGACCGTGTCCAAGACTACCTATGCCGATCTCATCCAGGAGCTTCACTTGGACCCGGACGAGGAAGCGCCTTTTGTAGGCGCGGGCATGGTCGGCAACATCCATATCCGGGGACGGGTTGTCGATCATCTAAGCGAGAAGCCTATAGCCGGCGCCTCTGTCCAGGTCGCCAACAGCTGCCGCGAACTAACCGCCACTACCGACGACCAGGGACGATTCGAAATCAAGGACCTCTCGCCCGGCTGGACCGTTGTAACTCTCCAGGCCGACGACTTTGGCCGGGAAGTTGTGCGAACGATGTGCATTGCGGATTCCAAAGACGACAAGACAGCGGACAACGACAAGGTCTCCGGAGAATCTGAGGACAACAAAGGCGTAGCAACCGCCGACCAACGAGCGACGACGATCTACCGCTTGAAACCTGAGCGTGTCATTCACCTGACGGTCGTGGACGACGCAGACGTTCCCATCCTGGGTGTTACCGCTGAATGCTTCGACAAAGAGCGTGACGACTTCCGCACGTGTGTTTCCGACGAAAAAGGCCAAGCCACAATCAAAGGCCTGCATTTCGACACGCTACGTCTGGCGTTGCGCCTGACACATGAAGAGCATGTTTCTTCCTGTGGTTTTGACCGTGTGGCCGAGTTGGAAGAGGACCAACTCGAATCCTCTCACGAGTTTGTGCTGCCGCGTGCCGGGATCATCTCAGGGAAGATAATCGACGCCGGAACGCGCGAACCCGTAAACGGTGCACGAGTAGTGGCTGGCGACGTACTATCAGACGACACGCCGCGAGACTTCTCGGACGATCACGGCAAGTACACCATCCGCGGCGTCCCTCGCGGGCCGTCCACGCTAACCGTCCATTCGTCCGGTTATGCACCTGACACGTTAAATGTCGACGTGAACTTCGGACAGACGACCACGTGCAACATACGCCTCAAGGCCCCTACGTTGCTCGAAGGTGTCGTCAATAGTCAGGATGGAACACCGATAGCCCGCGCTTTTGTCAGGACGGGAATGTGGCGTGGAGCAGCCACCCTCGGATTGCGCACTCTGACGGACGGGCAAGGCAAGTTCCAACTGTTCGGCGTGCCGCACGACGGGTTCGAGATTACTGTTCACGCGCCGGGATTCAACTCCGTCACCCAAACCGTGATTCCCGACGGCGGCGCTGTCGAGATTGTCCTTCCCACACGCGAAAGAGACGACTCCACCGGAAGATCACCTAGAATCAAAATCGGCGACGATGCTCCACCATTCGACGTCAAGACCCTCAAAGCCCTGTCACTCAAGCTGGCGGACCAGAAGGGCAAGACGGTTCTGTTGGATTTCTGGGCGACATGGTGTGCCCCCTGCATGGCTCAAATCCCTGATCTTGTGGTTATCCAAAGCGAGTTCTCGAACCGTGATGATTTCATCATGATCAGCGTCAGTCTTGATCTAAGCAAGGAGGCGCTCACTAAGTGTGTTGAAAAAAACCGGATGGCGTGGCACCATGTCTGGGGCAAGGGTAGCGGCGCACGACCGACGGCTGACGCCTATGGAGTGGGGGCAGTACCTGTGCTCTTTCTGATAGGCCCGGACGGGAAGATCATCGAGACCGACCTGACCGGAAAGGCTGCCCTCGAACGTCTCAGAAGCATCTTCCAGGACAAAGACAAACCGTGACACAGCTACAATCGCCAAACCTGACGCACAATGGGGCCAGACCTTCCGGGTTAATCGTACCGGCTGACGAATCGGCGGCGCGCGTTCTCAGCGCCCTCGAACAATCGCGATTGAAGGACGCCCGCAGCATTGACGCCGTCCCGAACAGCGGCTGGGAGAACGCCCGAGCATGGGTCTTCTATCTTAAGGGCATGTTCGCCCTTGAGCGCCGGGAGTTTGCGTCAGCCGAGTCCCGCTTCATGCGGTCGATCATCTGGATCCAAACCGAAAAAACCATCGAGCGCCAAGAATCTTCTCCGGACACCCACAGGCTTATGGCAAGAGCACTGCACCAAATGGGGTGCCTCTACCGCCGTCAGGACAGGCCCGCTGACGCCGCTCGCTTTCACCTGGCAGCCTATCGCTTGCGAGATGACCATGGTTCCTACGATGAAATGTGGGAAAGCGCTTTGAATCTCGGTATTGATCACGATCTTGCGAGTGGCCACGACGACGCTCGCAGATGGTATGACGACGCAATCTCGCTCGGTACTAGGGCTTCCCATCAAGCCGACCACAAGCAGGCAATCGTATGGGCTCGCCTTTCCGGTTTGCTTGCGAGCACCGGCGATTACGCTCAAGCCGTCGACGCGGCGCGGAAGGCATGCGACTCTTGGCACGCTCATGACACGGGTTCGCTGGCCACGGCCAGGGCGGACCTTGATGTCGGCTATTCACTCCTGAAATGGGGCGAATCGCTCCACGGGAAGGAGAACCGCCGCGCTGAGGATATCCTGACCGAAGCCAGAAACCGCCTCTGTGCGTCTTACGAAGCACTGCTCGCCTTCGGTCCGTCCGCCGACGAGGACGTCCGCTGGTGCGATGAACAAAGGGACTTCGCCGAGAGGCTCTTGGCTTCCCTGGAAAGCTGAGTACCTTCGTGACACCGATTCCACTCGAGGAGCAGGCCGTATGCAGCACCGGAACTTGCAGGATTTCATCGCCGACCTCGGCGATCGTGGTCAGCTCAAGCGTGTTACCGTCGAAGTCGACCCCGTCCTCGAAATCGCCGGGATAACCGACCGGATGAGCAAGTCGCCCGCCGCCGGTGATGCTCCCCCGCCGCCCACCGATCTCGTGCATGGCCGCTATGGGGGGTCCGCTCTGCTCTTTGAGAACGTAAAGGGTTCAGACATTCCCGTCGCGATCAACCTGTTCGGCAGCTACCAGCGCATGTGTCTCGCGCTGGGAGTGAGTCAACTGGAAGAGTTGGCACAACGCATCGAGACCCTGGTCAAACCGCAGATGCCCACTTCCCTGGTCGACAAAATGAAGAAGCTGCCGGACCTCGCCAGGATGGCTGGATTCGGTCCAAAGACCGTGAAGCGTGGTATCTGCCAGCAGGTCGTCCACACCAACGACGCCAACCTCTTCGACCTTCCGATCATCCAATGTTGGCCACATGACGGGCAACCGGGTTACGGCGCCAAACCAGCCGACTACACGCAGGGCACCGGGCGGTATATCACGCTGGGCGGGATCATCACCGACCTGCCCGGCGGAAGCGACGTCAACGTAGGAATGTACCGCGTGCAGGTGTTCGACGAGAAGCTCGCTGCCATTCACTGGCACATACACCACGACGGCGCCCGTCACTTCCGAGCGTATCGCGACGAGAATCGTAAGATGCCCGTCGCCATCGTCCTCGGCGCGGAACCGGCGTTCCCCTACGCCTCGACCTGTCCACTACCGCCGAAGATAAGTGAACTGCTGTTCGCTGGGTTTGTCAGCGGCAAGGGTGTCGAGACGGTGCGTGCCAAGACGATCCCGCTCGAGGTCCCCGCCAACGCGGAGATCGTGATCGAAGGATGGGTTGACCCCCACGAAACCCTCATCGAAGGACCTTTTGGCGACCACACCGGCTACTACTCAGCCGCAGATCGCTACCCCGCCATGCACATCACAGCCATCACCCATCGCGAAAACCCGGTCTATCCCACTACGATCGTCGGACCGCCTCCTCAGGAAGACTATTACCTGGGCAAAGCCACCGAGCGCGTCTTTCGGCCTCTACTACGCATGCTCGTTCCGGAGGTTGTCGACTACTCGCTGCCCATGTTCGGAGCCTTTCACAATTGCGTCTTCGTCAGAATTCGCAAAGAGTATCCGATGCAGGCTCGAAAGGTGATCAGCACTCTTTGGGGCGCCGGTCAGATGATGCTCTCGAAGATGATCGTGGTCGTTGACGACCATGTCGACGTGCACGACGAGCAGGATGTCCTGTTCCACATGTGCGCCAACGTCGATTGGCGGCGCGACGTCACAGTTACGGACGGACCCTGTGACGTGCTGGACCACGCCACTCCCAACTATGCCACCGGAGCAAAGATCGGCATCGACGCCACACGCAAGATCCCCGGCGAAGGAAACGTACGAGACTGGCCCGAGGAGCTGGTCATCAGCGAGAAAATCAAAGAACTCGTCGACAAGCGATGGCAAGAGTACGGGTTCTAATACCAGGTCCTGTATGAATGTGCCGTTTCGTGTCTCTTCCGAACCGTGACCGTGAGCGAGCGGCGCCAAAAAAATCGTAAGAGTCCTCTTGGGTGGGTCGCCCATGACTTTGACCGAGGTGGACATCCCAAGCGTGGGTGGCACGGACAAAATCGTTTGCCCGTGGCACCCGGCGGAATGCCGCACAGTTCGCCGGGGTGGCGACTTGCACACCCCGGGTAGGTGCGCATAATCCGGCGAGAGGCATACGCCAGGATTGGCGAAAGACAGCAAGTCCAAACGACCCAACAGGCCGGCCGGACATGAAAGGTGGATATGCTGCTCGGCGACCTGTCGGCGATCCGCGCCCAGCGCTATGGCATAAACAGTCCAAACGCAGCGGTCGGCATCGAGGAACTCACGGACGACACCAACGACTGAACGCTACAATTGGATAGAGCTTGCTCTAGAACAAGCTCCAGAACAAACTCAATCCTGTCGGAGCGTTCTTGTTACGCGAGGTTGAAATACGAGGTTGATCGCATGACGCCTGATGAGTTCCGCCGCCATGGTCGACAGGTGATCGATTGGATCGCCGATTACATGGAGAAAGTCGAGCAATACCCGGTGCAGTCACAAGTCGCACCCGGGGATATACGACGGCAACTGCCCCCGGAACCGCCGCAAGACGGCCAACCGTTTGAGGAGCTACTCGGCGACACGGAGCGCATCATCCTGCCCGGTATCAATCATTGGCAGTCGCCGAACTTCTTTGCTTACTTCCCCTGCAACAACTCCGGGCCCTCGATCCTCGGTGACTTGCTGTCTTCGGGGCTTGGCGTGCAAGGGATGCTCTGGGCTACGAGTCCGGCTTGTACAGAACTGGAAACACACGTCCTCGACTGGTTGGTGGACATGCTCGGTTTGCCGCACAAGTTCAAGTCCAGCGGCACCGGCGGCGGCGTAATTCAGGATACGGCTTCAAGTGCGTCGTTGTGTGCGCTGTTGGCAGCCCGCGAGCGAAAATCGGAGTTTGAAACGAACCGGCGCGGTGTCGATCGCCATTTCACAGCCTACGCCTCGGCGCAGGTTCATTCCTCGATTGAGAAAGCGATGATGATCGCAGGGCTGGGGAAGGACAATCTGCGCTTGGTCGACGTCGATGAGAACTTCGCGATGCGGCCCGACGTGTTAGCCGGCGCGATCCAGGCGGATCGTGAGGTCGGACGACATCCGTGCTTCGTTTGCGCTACCGTGGGTGCGACCTCGAGCGGGGCGATAGATCCTGTTGCCGCGATCGGCGAGATATGCCGCCGCGAGGGCTTGTGGCTGCACGTGGATGCAGCCATGGCCGGCTCGGCGGCGCTGTGCCCGGAGTTCCGCTTCATTCATGACGGATTGGATTACGCCGACAGTTACTGTTTCAACCCGCATAAGTGGATGTTCGTCAACTTCGATTGCGATTGCTTCTACGTGGCTGACCGGGCCGCTCTGATCAACACGCTCAGCGTGCTACCGGAGTATCTGAAAAACGCGGCTACCGCGTCCGGGTCGGTGATAGACTACCGTGATTGGCAGATTCCGCTCGGGCGCCGGTTCCGCGCCTTGAAGCTGTGGTTTGTAATTCGCAGCTTCGGGGTCGAGGGGCTGCGACAACGGATCGCCGCCCATGTCGAGCTGGCACGGCAATTCGCTCGTTGGGTGGACGGCGATCCCGACTTCGATCTAGCCGGCCCGGCGCCGTTGAACCTGGTCTGCTTCCGCCATCGCGGTGGCGACGAGGTCAACCAGTGTATCATGGATCGGCTGAATGCGTCAGGCCGCTTGCACCTGACACATACGCGACTCGCCGGCCGGTTGACGTTGCGGATGTCGATCGGACAGGCGAACACACGCCTGGAGCACGTCTGCCGGGCATGGGAGCTGATCCGTGAAGCTGCTGGCTGCGTTGCCTGAGTGACCAAGAGGATGTGGCTCGACGAGAGCAGTAGTCTTTGAAGCCGACCTCAACAGGATTCAGGAGCCAGTGCAGGATGGAGACAGCCGTGGCAACCGACGTCCTTGATAGAATCCGCGAGCTGCTGTCCGCCGCGGGCGTCGAATACCGCGACGTGAGCCACGAACCGACATTGACGTCGGAAGACTCGGCCCGCGCCCGAGGCGAACCGCTGAGAGTTGGCGGCAAGGCGCTTGTCTTGAAGGTCGATGATACGTTTCGGTTGTTCGTGCTTAGCGCGGTCTGCAAGCTTGATTCCGCAGCAATCAAGCGACATTTCGGCGCGAAAAAGCTACGCTTTGCCACAGGCGAGGAGCTTCGGGAGACGACGGGGCTGGCGCAAGGCGCCGTTCCACCATTTGGAAAGCCGATTCTGCCTTACGACCTGTTCGTTGACGAATCGGTTTTCGCGAACGAGATCATCGCGTTTAACGCCGGGTCGCTGACGACCTCGATCATCATGTCCGTCCAGGACTACCGGCGCGTGGCGCAGCCCACAGTTTTCGGTTTTGGCAAGTGACCGTCGAGAACCCGACGGACGGCGAATGTCGGATCGGTGCGGTGTATCCATGTTGACGTATGTGACGATTCTCGGCTGGGTGAGTTGGGCGGCTGTCGCTCTGGTAGCGGGGGCATTCGTTGCCACCTCGATCGCCGAGAAGCGGTGGCGCGCCGTGGGAATCGCGATAGTGTTGTTCGCTTCTCTTTTGGGTCTGTCCATGGTTCTGCTGCTGGCGGACTACCCTGCCCGGCCATGGGTGGTTTCTGCGGGCTTGATCACGGGCGGCTTGGTTGCTGTTCTACTTATCCTGCCCCTGGGGCCCAACCCTCGACTCGAGACTCACGGAGAGCAGGAGCAGATCGACGAGCGTGAGGCCATCTTCCACCGTTTCTGCAGACTCGAACCGGGCACGCCGGAATACGAACAGTACTACAGTGATCACCCCGAGAAGCTGGAATCGGACAACAAGATCCGCCGGCTACCGCTACTGGGCTATCCGGGAAGCGTGACGTATCACCGCCTCACTTCGCCCTTTCAGATGGCCACGTTCGATGTGCTCGAACAGATAACGCGCAATATAGACTGGGAGCCCCAACCGGTCGACGGAGGAGCAGTCGAGGCCACACCGGAAGAGTTTACGCGCCGCATCAAGGGTTTCGCCCGTTATCTCGGCGCGGACATGGCGGGAACCACCAGGCTGAACCACGCTTACGTCTACAGCCACGTGGGGCGGTCTCCGGGAAAATGGGGCGAACCTGTAACTCTCGACCACACCCACGCCGTGGTCTTCGGAGTGGAGATGAACTCTCAGATGGTTCGCCACGCGCCGGACGGCGCCACCACTACCGAGACGGCGGTGAAGTACTTAGAGGCTGCGAAGATCGCCATGTTGGTTGCCCGATATATCAACCTGCTCGGCTATAAGGCCCGGGCGCACGTGGACGGCAACTACCGCGTGTTATGCGTGCCTATCGCCGCCGACGCCGGGCTCGGCGAGCTGGGTCGGCTGGGTTTGCTCGTCACTCCCCGTTTCGGGCCGCGCCTGCGCCTCTCAGTGGTCACGACCGATCTGCCCCTGATTCAGGACAAGCCGATTCATTTCGGCGTGCAGCATTTCTGCAGCTTCTGCAAGAAATGCGCTGACTGCTGTCCGTCAGGGGCGATTGATTCCGGCGACAAGAGCCTCCGCAAAGGCGCTGAGAAATGGCAGAGCAATCAGGAATCCTGCTACCGCTTCTGGCGCTTGCAAGGCTCGGACTGCGCGGTCTGCATCAGGGTGTGCCCCTATTCGCATCCTTCCACGCCGCTGCACAATCTGGTGCGCTGGGCCGTCGGTCGCAATGGACTGGCGCGTCGTGTAGCTCTTTGGGCGGATGACCTGTTTTACGGGCGCCGGCCGCGAGCTTGCTTCGACCTTCCTGACTGGCACGCCGAGAACTGAGTGTAACTGGAGACCTCGACGAGGCCGCAGCCGCCCCCGCTCCGTCGATTCCGACCAGGAGCGTCTCCTGCCGTCGCGGCACGCGCGATAGCCTCCCCACAAGTTCCGTGAACGCCCTGGTGTCGGATTTCATCGGCATTGATACACATGACCCCGAAGTGTCCAAGAACTCAGCGGTGCTCCAAGAAGGGCGCGCTCGTCCCGAATGACGGGCGGCACGGTACCAGAATGGAGGGGCAACTGGGTTTACATGAGGTGCCAAGCGCTGACTGGCCTTTCCCCCTCAAACTGGTCCACCCTTTGAGTTAGGATTTGGAATTGGACTAAGGAGGCAAGGCCATGAACAGGAAGCGGTTTGCACCGGAGGCAACCGTAAACATGCTGCGTGAGGCGGACGTTCTGACGCCCCGGGGCATGCAAGGCTCGAGTCTGGCGTTCATGAGCCAATCTGCAACTATAGCAGTTTCAACCATCTTGTAGCGTCCGGACTGGAAGTTTCTCAAGAAGAAATCGACTTCCCGACGCTACGACAAAATAGAACTTGTTCTAAGCCCATACTCACCATGCTTGGCATGCATGACATGCAAACCGGTATCGTTGTTCTGAGAGCGTTCTACTTTCAGTAATTCGCGGATTCGGAGGACCTCTTGTGCCGTGAGCTGGTCTGGCTCATAACCCGAAGGCTCTACGGGCAGATCCAGCATGCCTACGCGTCCCTCGCCAACGGCGCGCTACTCAATCTGACAGTTCTCGTCGCAGCCGTCTCCCGGAATCGTGTCGCCGTCGTCACACTCTTCCTGCCCCTGCCAGACGTATCCGTCGCCGCAGGTTGCTGCTACGCAGTCGTTCAGGCAGGCGTCCTCGTTGACGTCATTCCCGTCGTCGCATTCCTCCTCTCCCAGCCAGGTGAACCCGTCGCCACAGGTTGCTGCTACGCAGTCGGTCAGACAGGCGTCCTCGTTGTCGTCATTCCCGTCGTCGCACTCCTCCTCTCCCAGCCAGGTGAATCCGTCGCCACAGGTCGCGTGCATGCACGTTCCCGGGCAGGCATCCTCGTCATTCCCATTGCCGTCGTCGCATTGCTCGCCCGCATCTATGATGCCGTTGCCACAGAGGCAGACTGCCGAGTTACTGCAGCCGAAGTCGTCGCAGTCCACGAACCCGTCCCCGTCATCATCCAGGCCGTTATCACAGATGGGTAACCCGCCGACGTCCCAGTCGCCGGTCTCGCAGTTGTCGGCGAAGGAACAGCCCATGTCGAGGCAGTTTGCCAGACCGTCACCGTCGTTGTCGATCGGGCAGTCAGCATCCGTCACGCAAACGAGCGTGGGGTCGTTGCTGCACACGCCGCTGTCGCACGTGCCGAAGTCCAGGCATTGCCGGTATTTCTCGATGATTCCGTACGTGGTGATGTAGTAACGAACGTCGTTCCACTGGCCCGGGACCCAACCGGAGACGTTAACGACCATCAGGGCAAAGTCCTCGTTGCCGGAGTTGTTTGGCTCGTCGGAATCCCAGTTCGTGTAGACCGTCGGCTCGCCGTTCGACCATAACCAGTTGCCTTCGGCGGCGGCATCGCTGTACCCGATCCAGGCCGTCGAAGGGGTAAAGGGCCAGAGCGAGACCAGCCAGTCCAGCAGGAACTGGTTCTCCGTCGCGCTTCCGACGGCGACCAAGTGGGCGCCCAGGGCAACCGCCTCCCCCTCCGCCTGAGACCACGTCCCGTTCGCGGTGAGGCCATACGAGATGTTGGACTGGGCGTCATAGATCCACCCGTTTTCCAACGTGAAACCGCCTGACTCATGTTCGCAGAACCCGGCGAAATCACAGTCCGTGTCGGCACAGTCAATGAACCCGTCCTGGTCGTCGTCCGTGAGGTTGCTGCAACTGGTTTCGAAAGTGTCGGGCTCCCAGGCGAACGACGCCACCTGAATTTCGTAGGCGATGGTGAGTTCGCACTCGGGGGGCGTCTCGGAGCCGGAGGTGATGGTCTTGGTCTCGTACATGAAGGGCGTCCCGACCAAGGCCGATGAGTCGTAGCTTTCTTCGAGGAACAGGTCACACGACGACAGCACGGTGCCGTCCGGCAGGCACCCGTCTGCCTCCTGGAACTGGATTTCCACGACGAATGGATCGCCCAAAGGCAGGGAGAACGTGGTATCAACGCCATCGAACTCCAGAGGAGCAAAGCCCCCGTCTCCACAGTTGATGTTCTCCGTCTCGAGCGTGCAGAACTCGCGCTGCGGATGTCCTGGTGGGAACATAACCGGCGGATTAAACGATGAACAGACCGGTTCACAGTTCACCAGGGGGCACAGGCCCCACTGCGTGTAGTCAGGAGGCATCCCGTCCTCGTCGGCGGCCACAAGCTGCTGCAGGTGGAGGGCGTCGAGAATCGTATCCTCCTCGTTTTGCAGGGGCCTGCGGACCTTCACCGACATCCGCCAGTCGTTGAGGGACCCGTGCTCCGGCCCGCACAGCCGGTCGATACGCACCAGGTTGACCTTGACACTCATGTCTTGCACCAGCGGGTTCGGTCCCAGGCAGTGGTTGCCGCAACAGCCTTCAATCTCGTTGCAGCATGCTTGGGTCAGGGGGTCGCAACAATCGCAATCAGCGGCGCATAGCTCACCCTGCCGCTGGCCATCCAGACAATACGTCGTGTCCACACCGTCTACCCGGCCGTCACCGTCCGTGTCGGGATTGCCCGGGTCCGTGGCGTCGCCGGAATCGTCCGGCAGCCGGCCTTCAGGAATGGAGTCAGCCCCGAGGTATTCTTCCAGATCGCTCAGTTCGTCCAGGTCGGAATCTCCATACCGGGGACTGGAGAACACCTCGACGGGACCGGACCCCGGCACCAACACCCGCCAGCCCTCCATGAGCTCGAATGAGTCGGACAACCGATCGTTGTCGCCGTCCTGCGAGATCAGGCTGGTTCCGAGCTGCTGTGAGTCACCTTCTACGAGGTAGAATCCCGCGTGCTCGTGATTCAGGTTCTCGTACGCCTGGAAATCGTCGAATTCGTCGTAGTCGAGTAAGCCGTCACCATCCGTGTCATCGTCCATCGGATCACTGAGGATGAGCGCCTCCAGGAGGTCGGGCAAACCGTCAAAGTCGGAATCGCCATTTGTTGAATCGGGGAAAACCTGCCGTGTAACTGTGGCGGGTGGGCAGTCCGCACAGTCGGTACCGGCATCGCAGCCGACGTCGCAGATCCCGTTGAATGCGGTGGCACAGGTATTCGAACACAGCGTGATCTCTACTTCCCATCCGGCTTGCTCTTCAACATCCGTCAGGCCATCCTGGTCAGAATCCCTGAACTCTCCGGCGTCTGTCGGATCGAGGGGATTGAGCTCCATGTCGAATTCCTCGCGGTCGGACACGGTGTCGCCGTCCGTGTCCGAATTACGCGGATCAAGTCTCGCCGGCCAGGTTGGGGGTACGAGCGGTGGTGGGCAAATCTCGCTGGTGTCTGGGTAGGCACTGCACCTAGAGTACACACCCTCCGCTTCGCAGTCCTCGTCACTTAGACAGGGAACCACTGGCGTGGAGGCGCACATCCCCTCCACCCCGGTGCAGCATCGACCGTAGCCTTGTTCAAAGGCGCTGATCCGGCCGTCACCGTCGAAGTCCGTTGTGATGCCCAGCTCGATGACATCGAACAACCCGTCACCATCCGTGTCGCGCTTGGTGGGATCGGTGACGCAGAGCTGTTCTTCCGGATCCTCCAGGCCGTCGAGATCGGAGTCGACGAAACGCGGATCCGGGAAGACCTGTTCGGGGAATCTACCGGTCACCTCGACCATCCAGCCGACGCGGATTTCGGCGAAGTCACTCAGGGTATCCGCATCCGTGTCCTTCAGTTGGTCGCTGCTCCCGTAGATAAACTCTTCGCGCGCAAAGAGCCCGTCACGATCAATATCCTGCCCGAAAGCCAGGGTAACCGATTCCCGCGGACGCAACGGGATGTCACCGAAGTCGCTGCCCGCTGGGATACCGGCACTGCACGCCTCCGCCACTTCATTGCAGACTTCCTCGGAGGTAAGCACCACCCAGAAGCGGTTGGGATCCCCCGTCTGCGAGTTTCGGAAGCGGACGAGCACTTCTCGTCCATCGCAGGCTCCGTCCGAACAGTCGTCGTCATGGTCGCACGGCTCGCCGGGACCCTGGAATTCGTCGTCGCCCTGCACGACCGTCTCCAGGATTCCGTTGCTTCCGGCACTGACAATCAGTTGCCCTGGTTCCACTGCCAGACCCACCGGCCGGGCCTGCACGTCATCGCAACAGTCCTCCGTACTAGTGGCGTCCGCGGGACAGGCGGGCAGGGGCGAACCGGCGCACGCACTCGTGCTGGCAAAGCCGTCGCCATCGAACCCGGGCTCTTTGATAGTGGCGGAAGTGTCAGCGTTGCAGGTGGCGCTGGTCTGGTATCCTGTGGTGGCCGTCGGAATGTCGTCCCCGTCCAGTGTATTGGCGTTGTTGACCGCGCCGGCCTCGAAAGTATCGAGCACGCCGTTGTCCCCGGCGAGCAGGACGATACTGCGATCGTTCAGGCCCGTGGTGCCGATGGGGATCACCTGGATGTCGTCACCGACCGCGACGGTATCTACCCGCCCGTTGACGCCGGCCACGACGGCATCAGGCTCACCGGTGTTCTTCTTCAAATCGAGGATATGTTGCAGCACGAAGTCCATGGGCAGGGCGATAGCCTCGCCGTCCGCGTCGAACCCGCCGAAGAAGGTCTCCTCACATGGTCCATCGAGACAATCTGCATCTTGGGTGCAAAGCGCGCCGGCGTTAGTTGATCCCGCCGCGCACGCACCGCTGAAGGCCCCACTCGTAGCAACGTAGAACCGCTCGAACGTCCCATCGCCCGAATCAATCGTCAGCGCCACCGTGCGCCCGAGAACTTCCGCTTGATTGAAGGCTATGTTGCGGCCGAATTCGTCCGTGATGTCGAAGTTTGCAACCTCGAAGATCAGCCCGCGCGGATTGCGCATGAGATCCTCCACCAGGTTAGGGTAGATCTCCCGGTTGCTGATGACGATCGGCCCTTTCGATTCAAAAGGTCCGAGGTTGAATTGCGACTCGTCACCGCTGATCAATTCGCCGGCAGGCAGCAGGGTGGCCACCGGCACGAAGCTGTCGCGCGTTCTGCTCGGTAGCAGTGCCGAAACCTCCAGATTGCTGACAGTAAAGGCCACGTCTCCGCGGTTATCGAGGACCAGAGTGGAATCGATGGAGGCGCCTACCACCTCCCGGGTGACCGTGGCGGCGAACTGGCGAGCCTTGGTCAGCGAACGCTGGTAGACCTCCTGAGCCTCTTGGGCTGACTGGGCGCTGGTCTGACTCACGCTGCCCTCCGAGTAACCTCCCCTCACCGAGACCTTACCGCCCAGCGTGAACGATGGAGACAGGCCCCAGGTCTTCGAGAGATTAAGTTCGGCACCGCCTTCGATAAACCACTGCGTGGAATTGGTGTCGCTCGAGCTGAACTGCGTCTGCTCGCTGCGCGAGAGCGTGGTCGTGGAACTGGATTCCGTGATAACCGCCTCGGTCACCTGGTCCACGAAGCGCTCGTCGATCCTCAGGGCCAAGTCGCCGACCGTTACCGCGAGCCGGGGCAGGTCGGCTACCCGCGGGTCCTTGTTCAGTTCGAACACCTCGCGCGCATCGTCAAACCCGTCACCGTCGGTGTCGGCAAGAATTGCCGCGGTCTTGTAGGTATCGACCTCGGTGTAGTCGTCGATGCCGTCACCGTCCGTGTCCTGGCTCGTCGGACTGCTGGCGAGCCGTGTGACTTCCAGGTAGTCATCAAGCAGATCGTCATCTGTGTCCTGGTCCCGCGGGTCGCTCATGCGGCGTTTCTCCACGCCGTCGCTGAGGCCATCTCCATCCGTGTCAGTCACCAGAGGGTCGGAGGTGACATCGCGCATGGTAGGCTCGCCGCCGGCCAGCACGACGAGCACCACCCAGCCCCGCTGCTCCTCACTATCGGACAGACCGTCACCGTCGGTATCGATGATCGGTCCGCTGGGTGGGGTACCCGCGAAGTCGGCACTGGCATGGTCCGCGAAGACGCTGCTCGGCGCCAGCGGGTTGCCCAGCTGATCTCGCACGTTGACCGCGGTTACAGTGTAAGCGACTTCGCTCTGAGATAGCGTGGTCAACTCAACCGCCATGCGGTCGAGGCCCAGAAACTCAGCGCTCAACACGGTGAGGGCACCGGCCTCCGGATGCACATTCTCCTGGACTATCGTATAGCTTGTCGGATCCGCGGCACTATCGTTCATCGACTTGTTATACGCGACGACGACCGTCGTGTTACCGGTGGAGCTGGCGCCGACCACGCGCGGAAAGGTCTCTGCACCGCCAAAGAAGGTCGCAGTGCTGCGAGTGGGATCTATCAGGTTGCCGGTTGCCTGGCTTGCGGCCTTGGCCACGTAGACCGTATAGGTCGATCGCACCTGCGGCGAAGTGGTCAGCACCACCTCTGTCCCGCTGGGGCGCAGCTCCGCATCGACGATCTCCAGGTCCTCGCCCTCATCGTCGTGCCTGATCTCGTAGCTGGTCGGGTCCTGTGCTGCGGTCGCCTCCAGGGGTTCACTGAACGTTAGCAGGACGCCCGTTTCGTCGTGCGATGTGGCGCTGAGCAGTCCCGGTTCGGGATCGGTGGTGCCGCCAAAACGCATGGCCTGGTCCGCTGTGGTGCCGGCGGCGAAGGAGAGCTCGTACTCAACGTCTTCCTGCATGTCGGTTGTCAGGATGACCTGCCAGCGGTCGTCACTCAAGCGGGCCGTGTGCACCGCGAGCTTGGATGAATCCGGCGCAACGATCACGTAGTCCGCGGGATCCGGCACGGTGCCCGTGGGTGCTGCCTCCACCAGGGTGATCAGGATGTAGTGGCCGCTCAGCGCCTCCACCTTGCTGGTGGCCGGCAGCGGTTGCCCGGCACTGCCCGTTGGGTCGCCGTCCTGCGGCCAAAGTTGGGTGTTACACCCGGCCAAGACAATCGTCGCCATTGCGACAGCCGCCACACAAACCTGAGAAAACCGTCTCATAACGCATCTCCTTCCAACGTGGGATCCCGAAGCGATCCCCTTATCAGTAAATGCACTGGCAATGGCTGCACTCGCCCGGCTCCCCCATAACCGGCTCGCAATCCTCGTCCCTGGCGCACTCGGCGCCGTCCGTCAGGGGATGGCTGCAACCCTCATCAGCGTTGCAGATGTCATCGGTGCACTCGTTGTTGTCATCGCAGGCGCCGTCGTCGGGCTCGTGGACGCAGCCGAAGAACTCCGCGCAACTATCCTGGGTGCACATTATGCCGTCTTCACAGGCACCGTCGTCAGTCTCGTAGACGCAACCCCGAGAGGCGTCGCATTGCTCATCAGTACAGTCGATACCGTCGTGACAGGCGCCGTCGTCGGGCTCGTGCTGGCAGCCAAGTTCAGGATCGCACGTGTCGCGCGTGCATCCAACGCCGTCATTGCAGGAAGCATCCTGCGGTGCGTAGTAGCAGCCGCTTGTGGGATCGCATCCGTCCTGCGTGCAGGAAACGCCGTCGTCACAATTTGGCGGAGTGCCCGGCATGCAGACGAACACCAAACTACAGGTTTCTTCACCGTTGCAGGCGTTGCCGTCGTCGCAGTCCTCGTCACGGTTGCACCCGCGGTCTGGAATGCCGTCACCGTTCGCGTCGATGTCGTAGTCATCCATGATACCGTCACCATCGTCGTCGAAATCCAGGAAGTTCAAGATGCCGTCACCGTCAATCTCGGGATCGAACGTGTTCATGACGCCGTCGCCGTCTACGTCCAGGTCGACCCCGTTGAGCTCCCCATCGCCGTCCACGTCTGGATCCTCTGCGTTGGGAATGCCATCGCCGTCGATATCCGGGCCGTCCGTGGGGTCATGGGGATCGCCGCCCTCAACCAATTCATCGAGATCATCCCGGCCGTCGTTGTCGCTGTCTCCGGTCAGCACCGCCAGGACCAGCGGATCGATCTCGGTGCACCCGCCACAGCGCGACAGAGTTTCGAGGACGCACTCCAGCCCCCAGTTATCCTCACAGCAGGATGGCAGGACCAGGCACACGCAGGCCTCGACTTCGGCGTCCGAGCAGCCGGCTCTGGCTCCTTCATCCAGCGGATCGACCACCATACAACAGTCATGGCAACCGTCCCCACAGTCGGCCGCGCCATTCTGATCCAGAGCGCCGGAGGCGGCTTCGCCTGTTGGGGTGGTCGGGAAAATGGACTGCAAGGCAGGTTCGCCATCGGGTCCTGCTGGAGAGAACCCATCGCAACCCAAGAGAAGCGCAAGCGCTGCCACGAATGGCGCCATGTGTTGGCTACACGTTCTCATCAGGCAGGCCTCCCGAAGTGGAATCTCGGATTGACGGTGAGCGTTCGGAATTGGAGATTCCTTCCACCATGCTAACCGAGTGGGCGGCTCAACTCAATGCTGCTCCGGTGTGCCCCAGGTCCGATATGAGTCCCTGCACCGGAGTCTTTCGGTTATCGGGTCGTCGCCTGTGATCGTGTTGCACGGGGCGCGCAGGTCCTTGGATGGTGGTCCAGAAGGCCGGGGACTGACGATAAATTTATGTTGAAGTGATCTTGAGGGATTGCGGGCGGCGGCGGACCGACTATCGGACGTGTGACGACTTCGCCCAATGGCCAGCGCGCGCAACAGCATCATACTTGGCTACGCCCGAAGATGCGATGCGTGGGAACAACCGGCAACGACTCAGACCGCGGCGCGGCAGTGACGTCGGAGTAATCCACCGAGGAATCCTCGACAGTGGATTCGACCGATCTCCGGCGCTGAATCGAAGGGAAGCTTCTTCGGTGGCCCCGTTGCAACAGCAAGCATTGTCCAGTGGTGGACTCCACCGACCAAGACTGGGACCGCGACTGCGACGCCGACTACGACGGCGACGTCGACAGCTTCGATCAGTCGGCCTTCAACAAGAGCTACAACGCCGCCGGCACCAGCGTGGTGGTGGTCAACCGGGCCTGGTCGCCCACGGGCAACCCGTACGGTTTCAGCGGCCGCCGCCTCGACCCCGAGACCGGCCTGATGCACTACCGCTACAGGGCGTACCACCCGACGCTCAAGGTGTTCCTCCAGCGCGACCCGCTGGGTTACGTTGACGGACCGAACCTCTATCAGTACGTTGTGGGCAACCCATTGCGCTACGTGGACCCATGGGGGCTTGACGAGAGTACCCCTGTCTGGATTAGCCCACCGCCCAGCTGCATGGACAGGTTTTTCGGGTGGGACGGTTTTTGGGATTGGGCTACCGCCCTCGCGCCCTTTGTGAACGGCGCAAGGGATATCGATGAGGTCTGGTCCGGCGAAGACTACATCACCGGCGAGAAACTCGCTGGGTGGGAGAGGGGCGTGACAGTCGTTGCGGCGGTCGGTGGTGGGTCCGGAGCGGGGTATAGGAAAGGGATTAAGAAGGCCACAGAGGCGATCAGCGGTTTCTTCGGGAGGGTCTTCAAGAAGAAAGTCGTCAAGGAGGGCACTAAAAAGGGGGCAGAGGAAGTCGTTGAGGAGGCGGTAGAGAAGACCGCAGAGGCTGCGGGCGGTGCAGCGAAGAGTACAAAGGCCGCCCGGAAGAAGGGTGTTCGGGAGTTTTGGAAGCGAGAGCGAGAGCGACTTCAGCGGGGCGAGAAAGGCAGTCGAGATTGGTCTCCCCAGCAGAAGCAGGACATCCTGGACGGTAGAGTGCCGAAAGATGCTACCGGCAAGTCAATCGAAGGCCACCATGTCGATTCCGTAAAGGACCACCCCGGACGCGCTGCCGATCCCAGCAATATCGTTCCCAAAACCTTTGAGGAACACAGAGGAAAGGGTACCGGAATACACTCGAAGCCCTAATATGGAAGAAAGGAATTTAATGTTCCAGACTTTTGTTGAAGAGTTGAAGAAATACGATGAGAGTGTGCATCGGCTCTATTCGCCTGCATCCGACTCATCGATCAATGCAGCTGAATCGAAGCTGCAAATAGAGCTTCCCGCAGAATACAGAGCATTTCTTAGCCGCTGGAACGGCGGCCTGCTTTTTGCGAAGGAGTTCTATGATATCCTCATATGGAGCATAGACGATGAACTAACCTCCCCACCAAGGGAATATGACTGCGAGGTCGTGCGGATGAACGACACTCTTAATCGCGAACACAATCATCCACGGTCGCTATTGGCCATCGCATCTTACTCTGACGGCAATCTGCTCTGCCTGGACATGAGTCGACAAGGGAGACCCGTCCTTTGGTTGCGTAATGAGGAGAGAATCGAACAGGAGTGGGACAGGTTGACAGATTGGCTTACGCATGAGATGGAGGAAGGAGCCACCCTCTACGACTATCATGGGGACGAGCGTGATTGACTGCGCAGTGAGGCGGCTGGACACTCGCCGCAAAAAAGAAGCTAAAGAAAAAGGCCAAGACCGGCACGAAGCTCGAGGCTGAAGCTGGCTGCTTCCTTGCGGGTACTCTTGTTGCGACTGTTGCGCCAAGAGTGGCGGCCGCGGTGGGGGTCTGGGGGGTTAGGAAGGCCACAAGGCAGGCTATTGGGAAGGCCTTAAAGCCGGGTCGGGCACCTAAGAAACCCAAGGTGCCCGCCAAGAAGAAGGTCAAAACGAAGAAAGGCGAGAAGAAGTCTGCGGAAAAGAAGGCGAAGGACGCCAAGAAGGAGGGCGCAAAGGGAGACACTGATGCTGCCGGACAAGGGGCGGCGAAATGGGAACCAAAGTCGAGTCCCAAGTTTGAGCCTCCGACCAATCCCCCTCAAGCTCCTCCGACTAAGGTTCCTCCCGGACATAGGGTTCGCAAGATGCCACCAACCAAGCAGTATCCGAATGGATACTGGAAGGTGGAGAAGCAGTTGCCCGATGGCAGTTGGCAACCAATAAATCCGTCTACAATGAAACCAGGGGCACGGCCCGACACTCACGTTCCACTCCCAGGGCCTAACCCGCCTTATGTACCCTAGGAGCCATACATGTATACGCTTCCAAGAGATTTTAGTCCGCAGTCTTTGACTATGAAGCTTCTTGTAGAAGTGTGCTGCAATGCCAATCAAATACGTTTCGTATTTGACTTACAAACCAAGATTGTCCTGGAAGGGCGGTGCCAGCTGAGGAAGGTTGATGCACAGACGCCAATTGCCATCGAGCCTCCGCTATCCGAAGTTAGTGTGTTGCAGCTCATTGGATGTGGCGTCGTTGACGCCACTGTTGACCAAACCCGTAGCAACTTGATACTCTCATTCTCTAGTGGTGACACGTTGACGTTTATCGGCGAGGATCCATACGAGTGCTACCTAGTGACAATCGAGGGGAAGGAGTTCAGAGTGTAATGCGGAACAGCAAAGGTGTCGGAAGTCTCTATGCGTCTGCGGAGTAACTAGGGACAGCTGCCCCTACGACGGGCCGGAGGTCATCGAGGAACGCAACGGCTCCGAGGATATGGTCCAGCAGTACGTCTACGGACCGGAGCACATCGATGAGCTGGTGCTGATCTTCGGTGAAAACGGCACGCACTTCGTCTATCAGGACGACAACTGGAACACCATGGGCCTGACGAACTCGGCCGGTGATGTTGTCGAGGAGTGCAACTACACGCCCTACGGCCGAGCGGTCTTCCGGCGCCACACCGCCTTCGGTGACCTGGACGGCGACGGTGACGTGGACTCCACCGACCAGACAACCTTCAACGCCGCTTACGGTTCGTCGGTCGGCGACGGGAACTGGGACCGCGACTGCGACGCCGACTACGATGGCGATGTCGACAGTTTCGATCAGTCGGCCTTCAACAAGAGCTACAACGCCGCCGCCGTTTACTGCCCACCGGGCGGTCTGCCAGGCATTCGTGTTCGAATTCCCGCTGCGCCAGTCGCAACGCGTGACGCACCACCCGCGCCAACTCGCGCCGCGACCCGTTCCGATAGTCCAGATGGATTGCTGCCGGCATGGCGAACACCGCCGCCGCAGGACCGCCATCCCCCTCCGCCGCGCGCCGCACGACCAAGCCCGCGCGCACAAGCACATTCAGATGGAAATAGAGCGCGTCGGGACGGCGGCCCAGCAGCCGGCCCAACTCAGCCACGGTAACTGGCCCGCTGCTCGTAAGAACGTCCACGATTTCTTGCCGGGTGCCCGCTGCCAGCGCCCGCAGGCCCGCGGGGCTGCCGAGTAGCCGCTTGCGCAACGGGGCCGGTCGGTCATCATTCTCACTCATGTCTTGAATAATACGCAATTTACTCAAAATAGCAACCGCCGCTACGAATAGCACGGGAAAAAAACGGCGAGAATGGAACCGGTGCTGGTGGAGCCATCGGCAACAGGTTGGCCGGAGAGTGGGGCAGGGGTGGGTCAGTCGCCACGTGCACACCTGCTTTTGAATCCGATCCGAGCTCGGGTACGATGTTTGCGAAGCACGGCACCGAGCGGGTGACGGACGCGTTTGGCAGCTGGTTGGCAGGTACGAGCGTCATGGCTATTCGATTAACCACAATCCTCAGGAGGCCCGACGGCCTGTTCGGAGTCCTGAGCAGGCGCGAGGCGCCGTTCGAGAGGCCCGCGCCGCCTAAGGAGGTCGACGATGGCTTTGTACTCTCCGCTCCCGAAGAAGGGCCCTACCTCGAGGAAGTCCGCCCACTTGCAGCTGTCCCGGACACGCTGGCGCACGGAAAGAAGGTGCTGCTTCAATCATGGCAAGGGCTTGAAAGCGTCGCGGTCTGGAACGCCGAGGTCTTGGCGAACGTGCTCCACGTGTTGATCAGCACGATCGCTGATCCGGCTGCGGATGTTACTGATGTTCCCACACTGGTGGTCTCCGAGCCGGTTGCGCCGCCACGGCCAACGGCCGCCCACCCGCGGGCCTATCGAGGCACGAAATACAAGCCGCTGAAACCGCCGCGACCGGGGCCAGTGGACCTCCGCCCGCATCTATGCCGTGTTGCCGACGAAGGACGTATCCTCGAACGGTTGAGTCGGCACTTCGATCAGGCGGTTGCGCGGGTCGAGAGGGACCATCCCTACGGAGAAATGCTGCGTTCCCGAGGACGGGAATCGCTTCGACCCTACGCGCAGTGTTGGCCCTTAGAGTGTCGAAAGGAGATCGCGGCTCTGCCGTCTGAATTCCGCCGCAGCCTGCTTTGGACCTTGCGAGGGTGCGCCTGGGAGCAGGTTGCTGGGGCGCTATCCGCTCATTGGGCGCTCGGACTTGGGCAGGACACTCAGCTGCGCTGTTGCATCAGCACACTGCTGTCGATACGCCCGATGAGGCAGATGGTGGATTGGTGTCATGTGATCGCGCGAATGCCCCCGCACCGGCGTATCCACTTCGCGGAGCTGCTAATCGAATCATCCGCATATTGGACGGCGCCGGATAGCCAGATCATCGATGGATTGACACGTGCAGATAGCCTCTCAATCGATGCTGTCTATCGCCACCGGATGCACTACGCCCTTTGCAGTGTGAAGGAGCGGGCCGATCTCTGCTATGCCAATGACGGCTTCGAGCTGGCAAACACGTACAGTATGAACCACGGATTCGACAGTGTCGCATCGCTCGATGGTGTTGCGGCAACCGTGAAGCGATTCGCCGGGTACGTGGCTGGTGCCGAGGATTCGTGGTCAACGTCGGCCATGACGCTATGGGAGCGGTGCTCCGATCTCGACGGGCTCAAAGAACTCCTGGACGATGCGGCTTGGCGACGCCTTGACGCGCAGAGCGCCTGTAAGCTGGTCCACATCCTCATCGGCGTCGTTTACGAAGAGCTCGACGATGAGACATTGGAGCAGAAGTGGAGCTTTCTACGTGATCGGGCCATGCAACTGCTGGAATTCGTCACAACGACCATCAGGAAATACCGCCCCAAAGCCCTGGACCACCTGAGCGAACTCATCTGGGATTGGGACGATCCGAAAGATCTCCGCCGCGTGTTGGAACCCTTTGTGCGCCTGTCGGCGCGCATATGCAGGAGTCCGTTTAGGGAACATGGCTTTGGAGAGAGTGCGTTGACCGGTTTCACGGTCTTGCCGGTCGATGAGTGGTGGAAGATCGAGCAGGCGGAGGATATGTCGTTTCGCAAGTTGGAATCCGCTTGCGCACGAAAGAACGATGCTTGGCTAATCGGCCGCGGTCTTTGGTCCCTGTGTGACTGCATGCCTCGACTCGCTGCAGTCGCTTTCAATCAGTGTCCGCAACAACTGCTGAAGTTGGCTCAAACGCTCGGCGTCCTCGACGTCTCCGCGCGAAGACAGCTCATCCAGTCCTTCGTCAAGCACCCCCTCCACTCAGCCGACCCGACCGAGCTTGAGGTTGGACAGTTGGTTGGATTGGTTGAAGGCCATCTGCGATCGGGCGTCTCAAACCCGAGCCCCCGGCGCTTGCGCGAGCATCTTCTTGGAAACCGGGCACTGCAACCGTCACAGGTTGTGCGAGACACAGAACTCATACGCGAACGCTGGCTGGCTCTGCAGCTTGATGTGTTCAACCAACTTGCGTTCGACCAGATGTCGACCGGCTTGCCGGAAGCCGAGAGAACCAGCAAAGTGAAGCATGCCCTTATGCTCCAGCAAACGGCCGAGGAACATAGACGGTCATTGCGCCAGCTTCTGAAAGCATACCTTGGCGGAAAGCGCGGGTATGTCGAGAACCATCCCAAGAATCGCGAATGGCTGGCACGGCACCCGAGGCTTGAACAGTCAGAGTGGCTCCGGGGCATGAGCTATCGCAGTGATGTAGCGGGCCATGGCGTCCTGGACCTGTCGATTGAGCATGATGCACTCGAAGTTCTGAGACTCGGTTCGTATTTCGGCACTTGCCTGGGGGTCGGCGGAGGTCTCAGCTACTCGGCTGCCGCCATTACGTTGGACATCAATAAGCAGGTTGTCTACGCGCGCAATGCTGCGGGTCGGGTCGTCGCCCGGCAACTGTTGGCCATCTCGGAGGACGAGCAGCTCATCTGCTTCAGCGTGTATCCTAAGCGAATCAAAACGGCGGTTCGTGCCGTTTTCAAGGAGTTCGACGTCCAGCTTGCAGCCTGCCTCGGCATGGAAGTATACGAGCCCAAGGATGATGACAACGGCGATGACGGCTACAAGATTGCGCCGATCGTCTCCAGAGACTTCTGGGACGATGATGCATGGGACCTGAATCCGAAAGACGAGTGACGAAGTGAGCCCGGACGGTTTCACATCGATTCTCCGCCACGAGCCAGGTCAGCATGGGCGGCGCAGTCCGGGCGGGGATCCTCTTGAACCTGATTGGTGCGATTCTGATTGCCCCGCTGATCCACTTTATAGCCATGCCGATGCTGGGGATCTCCGCCGGCACTTTGCCAGTCTGGGTGAGCTGAGCCTCGCGCCGACTGCTCAGTAGCGCGCATGAGCTTCTCGATGATCCCGATGCAGCGCCTGCTCCGTGTCCGGAGTATTCATAAACCCCTGGTATAACAACACTTAAGGATAATCCGTGCGACCGTGGTTGATTGTGTGAAACAATTGTATTATACGAGCGTTTAGCTATGTGAGGAGTTTGCCCGTGACGGTGAAAAGCAACAACGAGACCGACACCCGCCAACGCGTTCTCGAGGCGGCCGGCGAGATCATCGCCGACAAGGGCTTCGACAAGGCCACGATTCGCGAGATCGTCAACCGGGCTGGCGCCAACCTCAACGCTGTCAATTACTACTTCCGCGACAAGCACGGCCTTTATCTTGCCCTGTTTGAGCACGCTCACGAGATCGTTACCGGGAAGGACCGCGACCAATTCGACAAGCACCGCGACCTGCCGCCGGAGCAACAGCTCCGCGCTATAATCGCTCACATTCTGCGCGGGTTCATCCTGGCCCGGCGCGCCCCGTGGCATACCCGCTTGATCCTGCGCGAGATGACCGAGCCGACCGGCGTGCTGGACGAGATGGTCCGCCGCTTCATTCGCCCACGCTTCGAGCAGCTTACCGAGATCGTGCGGGCACTGGCGCCGCCCGGAACACCTGACCTGACAGTGCGGCTCTGCAGTGAGAGTGTGATGGCGCAGTGCGCACATATCGCTCACCGCCGCGTCGTGATCCAACGTCTGATCCCTGAACTCGAGTACACTGCCGCGGGTATCGAACCGATGGCCGATCACATCGCCACGTTTTCACTCGGGGCACTACGCGACCTGCCGTGCAAGGAGACTAGCGCATGACAACGCCTCCACCCAAACGCAGCCTGGCAACACGTGTGCTGTCTGCCTTGATTCGCGGCGTTCTGCCCATCGTTGTGATCGCCGGCGGCGCGCTCGGCGCGATGAGGCTCTTGCAGACCGCCCCGCAAGCCAAGCAGCGCCCGCCGCAGCGCGGCGCGACGCTGGTGCAGACCCGCGTTCTGCAACCTGGCACGGCGGCGGTCAGCATTGAGGCCATGGGCACAGTCATCGCCGCCAAGGAGGTCGTGCTGCAACCGCAGGTCAGTGGTGTCATCCAGACGCTGCACGCGGCCCTTGTCCCGGGCGGCCGGATTGAAGCCGGTGCGCAAGTCGCGACGATCGATCGTGCCGATTATGAAGTCGCTGTCCGGCAAGCCGAAGCCACGTTGGCGCGCGCCCGGGCTCAGCTTCTCTCAGCCAAACTGGAGTTGGAGCGCGTCGAGGGTCTCCGCGCCCACCAAGCTACCAACCAAAAAGAACTCGACGACGCCCGGACGACTGACGCCACGGCGAGCGCAGACGTCACCGCCGCCGAAGCCGCTCTTGAGAAGGCACAGCTCGACCTCTCGCGCACGGTGCTCCACGCACCGTTTAACTGTGTGGTCGTGTCCGAGAGCGTTGACGTTGGTTCGTTGGTCACGCTTCAAACGCAACTCGCCACGCTCGTCGGAACAGACGAGTACTGGGTCCGGGCCGCCATTCCGGTTGAACAACTGCGTTGGATCCGTATGCCGAGCGGCAATGGCGAATCCGGTTCGCCAGCCCGCGTCTACCAGCGTCTGGGCTCAGAACTCAGGATGCAATGGGACGCGCACGTGGTTCGTTTGCTGGGCGACCTTGAACCGCAGGGTCGCATGGCACGCTTGCTTTTGTCTGTGCCCGACCCGCTCGGCGACCACGACGCGACCGACGGGCGGTTTCCGCTGCTAATGGAGTCGTACGTCGACGTCGAAATCGAGGGTGGCAAGTTGCGCGACGTATTCACGATCCGCCGAGACGAGCTGCACGACGGCGACACGATCTGGCTGATGAATGACCAGGATCGCCTCGAAGTGCGACAAGCTGACCTCGTCTACCACGGCCGCGACGACGTACTCGTCCGTGGCGGCGTCGCGGCCGGCGCCCGTATTGTCACGTCGGACCTGCCGGCCCCGATCCCCGACATGCTGCTGCGCGTCGCCGACACGCAAGCGACGCCAGCATCGCACGTTTCCGCCAAGGACTCGGCGAAAAATACGGGAGGCGCTCCATGACGCCCCAGCCGTCTGTGAAACACCAGCGCGGCCCGATCGCCTGGATGACCCGGCACTCGGTCGCCCCCAACCTGCTGATGCTGTTTCTGTTGGGCGGCGGCTTCTTCATGGCGCTGCGCATCAAGCAGGAGGTCTTTCCCGAGTTCGACCTTGACATGGTTACCATTACTGTGCCGTACCCCGGCGCCAGCCCGGAAGAGGTCGAACAAGGCATCATCCTCTCTATCGAGGAAGGCGTGCGCGGCATAACTGGTGTCGAAGAAGTGACCGCGGTCGCGCGCGAAGGCGCCGGCGTTATTTCGGCCGAACTTGAGGAGGGCATCGACGCGCAGCGCGTGTACCAGGAGATCCAACAGGAAGTAGACCGCATCACCACCATTCCCGAAGACGCCGAGGAGCCCGAAGTTGTTCTCGCCACGCGTCGTCGACAGGTCATCTCGATTGCGATCCACGGTGAAACGAGCGAGTACGCCCTGCGCGATCTCGCGGAACAAGTGCGCGATCAACTTCTGCAGGACCCACAGATCACTCAGATCGATCTGATTCCAGACCGCACGTTTGAGGTCAGCATCGAAGTGCCTCAGGAGAACCTGCGCGCCTATGACCTCACGCTCGAAGCCATCGCCAATCGCATCCGCGCTGCGTCCATCGAGACACCCGGTGGCAGCGTCAAGACCGAGGCCGGCGAGATATTGCTGCGCATGAAGGAACGCCGCGACTGGGCCAGCGAGTTTGGCGACATCCCGATCGTCACCTCGGCCGCCGGCACGGAGCTGCGCGTCCGCGACCTTGGTCGCGTCACCGATACGTTTGAGGAGACCTACCAGGTCTTAACCTACAACAGCAATCCCGCGGTCGCGCTCGATGTTTATCGCGTCGGCGATCAGACCCCGATCGGTGTTTCAGACGCCGTTCGCGCCCAACTGGCTCCCATCACCGCCAACCTCCCGCCGGGCGTCAATCTCGACATTGTTCACGACATGTCGGACGTCTACCGCCAGCGTCTCGAGTTGCTGTTGCGCAACGGCTTTCTGGGATTGTTATTCGTACTCGTGATGCTGACCGTCTTCCTGGAGCACAAGCTGGCGTTTTGGGTCACGATGGGCATCCCGATCTCGTTTTTGGGAGCGTTTCTCTTTCTGCCCGGCATGGACGTCACGATCAACATGATCAGCATGTTCGCCTTCATCATCGCACTCGGCATCGTCGTCGATGATGCGATCGTGGTGGGCGAGAACATCTTCGAATATCGACAACAAGGGCTCGATCTGGTCGAGGCGGCGATCCGCGGCGCCCGCGACGTCGCTGTGCCCGTGACATTCAGCATCCTCACCAACATCGTGGCTTTCGCGCCGCTCGCGTTTGTCCCTGGATTCATGGGCAAGGTCTTCGCGCTAATCCCACTGGTGGTCGGATCCGCCTTTCTGATCTCGTTGATTGAATCGCTCTTAGTTCTCCCGGCCCATCTGGCGCACTCCAAGCGCGAGAGCGGGACGTCCTTGGGACGCGCCGTGCACCGCGTTCACGACCGCGTGAGCGCCACGATTACGCGGTTGATCGAGCAGCGCTTTCGGCCAGTGCTCGATGTCGTACTACGGTTTCGCTATCTGGCTGCAGGAACGGCTATCGCCGTGTTTCTTCTGGCGGGCGGCTATGTCGCGAGCGGACGCATGGGTTTCGTGCTGATGCCCAAAGTCGAGGGCGACGAGGTCGATGCCACGGTTGTGCTGCCCTACGGATCGCCGCTCTCGCGCCTGATTGAGGTTCGCAACGAGTTGACACAGTCTCTCGAGAAAGTCGCCGCCGAGCATGGCGCCGAACAACTCGTACACGGTATCCAAGCCCGTATCGAAGACAACCAGGTATTCGTCACCGGGTTTCTGACCGATCCCGACGTGCGCCCGATCACCACTGAGCACACGACCAAACTGTGGCGTGAGCAGACCGGCGCCATCGAAGGGCTCGAGTCGTTGCGCTTCCAATCCGACCGGCGGGGACCGGGAGGGGGCAAGGCTGTCACCATTGAACTTTCGCACCGGGACATCGACGTGTTAGATCGCGCCAGCGCCGATCTGGCCGCCTCCCTGGCTCAGTTCTCCAACGTGACCGACATAGATGACGGCTATACGCCCGGCAAGGAACAACTCGATTTCGCCATGTTGCCTACCGGCCGCAGCCTCGGACTGACGGCCAACTCCGTCGCCCGCCAATTACGCTCATCATTCTACGGCGCCGAGGCGCTCCGCCAGCAGCGCGGGCGCAATGAGATCAAGGTCATGGTGCGCCTGCCCAAGGCGGACCGCGTTCGCGAATACGACGTCGAGTCGTTTATTGTTCAAACGCCCGCCGGGCTGGACGTGCCACTCGGGCAGGTTACGGAAGTGCGACGTGGCCGGGCCTACACCGTCATCAACCGCCGCGACGGCCGCCGCACGGTCAGCGTCACTGCGGACGTCGTCCCGCAGGACGGTACGGAGCAGGTTCTGGCCACAGTCCGCGCATCGATCCTGCCGGACTTGGTCGCCGAGCACCCCGGGCTGAGTTGGAGCTTCCAGGGCCGGCAGGAGGACATGCGCGAAAGCCTGTCGAGCCTGCGTAACGGGTTCATTCTCGCCCTCCTCATGATCTACGTCCTGCTCGGCATCCCATTCCGCAGCTATATCCAGCCGCTGATTGTCATGACCAGCATTCCGTTCGGCATCATCGGAGCCGTCGTTGGCCACCTGATCATGGGCTACAGCCTGAGCGTCATCAGCATGATGGGGCTGATCGCGCTGTCGGGTGTGGTGGTCAACGACGCCCTGGTGCTGATCGAATATGCCAATCGCGTGCGCGCCCGGGGGTCCTCGCCGCACGATGCCATACTCACCGCCGGCGTCCGCCGCTTCCGCCCCGTGCTCCTTACGACGATCACGACCTTCGGCGGATTGGCGCCAATGATCTTCGAAACCTCACGCCAAGCCCGCTTCATGATCCCAATGGCGCTCTCGCTCGGGTACGGCATCCTCTTTGCGACGGCCATCACACTACTGCTCGTGCCTTGCCTCTACCTGATTGTAGAGGATCTCAAACGCATCTTCGGTGCGCACACGGCGCCATCTGCCGTAGCCGAAGCAAGTTCGCCCGCCACACGGTCTGCTCGGAACTCCGCTATGGCGCAACTTGGAGGGCAAACATAGCCTGCCGAGAGTGGCCACATCGCTGGCAATTAGCCGGAGCCAGCGAACCGACCGGTGCACATACGTGTCTCGCCTACGGCTTTGTACGTGTCGATTCAGCATCCACGCGTAGCGCGTCAAGCGGCGTGCGAGACGGTGAATGAACGTACGCCGCTCAAGGACACAACGCTATTGGCCTTCGCCTGCGAAGTTGGTCACTGCTTGAACATCCGCGGTATCGAAACAGCTTTCGTGAAGTGCCAGTGCCTTATTGGAAACGGGACTGGCGCTGTAGCGTTCGGTAGACCTGCTGCTTAATGAAGATGGATTCCGGACGGAGCCCTCTTGCCGCGTTTGCAGTCGGAACTTCGGTTTTGGTACAATGAGCATGTAGGAACCGGTTAGAGGCAGATGTCAGACCCGAGGAGCGCGCGCCATGGAGCGTTTATGCAGGCACGCCCTGCTGTTTTTCGCCTGCTTGTTTCTTACAGGTGTGGCGAGCGGTGAGGTTTTCGATAGTGACGGCGACGGCGACGTTGACCTGGATGATTTTCAGAATTTCACCGCTTGTCTTGACGGGCCGGAAGTGGAGGCTTCTCCGTCGTGCGCAGCCACCCATGACGGCGACGGCGACACGGACGTCGACCTGTTCGACGTCAGCCTCTTCCAAGAGGCGTTCACAGGTCCTTCCCAAGCAATCACGGCGACGCAGCTCGCGGGCAACTCGCTTGGTGAGTACCCGTTCTTTGAGTACGTCAAGGCATTCAACGAAGACGCCACCGTCGAGGTGGCGATCGACCCGACGCGCTATCCGGACATCGTTGGCCAAACTTGTGACATCTATGTGGTTCAAGCCAAGACCGGCAGCCAGTGGTGGGCCGATCCGTCCCTGGTAGATGTGACACCGGGTGGCCCGCAGACCGAGACCTTCGATGGCTCGACCATTCAAGAGAACACATTCCTTGTCACCGATCCTTACGATCTGGACGCCGACGCGGGAATCGGGCTCGGCGTGGGTTATGACGTCGTGCTCGACTGCGACCAGAATGGCGAGCTGGGCAACGGCGACTACGTTGACGGATGGAGCAACGAAGCCGGATTGTACGTCGTCCATGACACGACGCAGCCGGGACCGCTGGCGGTTACCGAGATCCTCTATAGCGTCGGGACGGTATTCGGTATTCCTTCCTACTGCACGAGCCAGAACACCGTCTACCCGACGGATATCGCGTCACTGGGCCAGCTTCCGCTGATCGTCATCAGCCATGGCGGGGGCGCCATCCTTACTTGGTATGGCCATCTAGCTGATCACTTCGCCTCCTACGGCTACATCGTGATGAGCCACGACAACAACGATGGGCCCGGTGTCCAGTACGCCTCGTTGACCACTCTAGGGCACACCGAGGCGATCATCGACCAGCAGGGCACCATCTCCGGCGGTGTGCTCGAAGGGCATATCGACTCAAACCGTATCATCTGGATCGGCCACGGCCGCGGGGGCGAGGGCGTCGTGCGAGCCTACGACCGCGTCTACACCGGGGAGTACACACCTACTAACTTTACACTGGAAGACATCTTCCTGGTCAGCAGTATGGCGCCGACAAACTTCCTGGGACCCTCGCAATCGAATCCGCACAACGTTCCCTATTGTCTCTGGACCGCATCTGGTGATGCCGACGTCTCCGGAAGCCCTGCGAACGACATCACTCAGACCTTCCCCCTGCATGATCGGGCGACGGGCTTCAGACACTCGATCGTTCTCCAAGGCGTTGGTCACACTTGGTTCCACAGTGGGGGAGGAAGCGGCGTATTCACCGGGCCGTGCGGAATCGGCGAGGAAGCTACGCATGCGATTTTGAAAGGCTATTTTCTGCCTCTGCTCAAGTATTACACAGAGGGCAACATCCCGGCGACCGATTTCTTCTGGCGGCAGCATGAGCGCTTCAAACCGATCGGTGTGCCCACGGGAGATTTCTGTCCGCAATCGGGTGGCGATTCGGTAGTGGTCACCAAGACCTACCACAACGGCGCGCCGACCGGCAACTTCGTCATTGATGATTATCAATATGGTGATGAGGGTATGGGTTACGATGATCCGGCTATCAGCAGCTCCGGCGGCGCAGTTACCTATACAGTGCAGAATCTGTACGAAGGTCGGCTCGACGACAACAACTCGAGCTTCACCTGGACTTCCTCTGATCCTATGAACGGGATGATCTACGCCGGTCCCGATGACGTTACGCGCGGCGTCGTGTTCGACTGGAACGGGACTGACTGCTACTACCAGCAGGAGATCATTCCCGATCAGCGCAATATTTCCCCGTACGCATATCTGTCGTTCCGCGCCAGCCAGGGGACCAGACATCCTTACACGATTGCGTGGCTGGAGGACTTGACCTTTACTGTTACGCTCCGCGATGGTCTCGGCACGGCCAGTTCCATTAACATCGGCGCCTACGGCGGCGGCATTGAGGAACCCTATCTACGATCCGGCGGCTGGTTCAACGAAATGGAAACCATCCGCATTCGGCTGACGGACTATCTCAACAACGGATCGGGTTTGGATCTGACCGACATTGTGGCCGTTCGATTCAACTTCGGCCCGTCCTGGGGATCTGCGGAGGGCCGCCTTGTCATGGACGACATCGAACTTACCAGCGACCACCCGGCGAATTGGACGCCGCTTACCATGAGCCTTCCTGACGAGGCTCCGGAGCTCCTGTCTCCGGGAGCGGCGACGGTGATTGCACTGGATATCGACGAGGGCAGTGACACTCTTGCAGTCGGATCAGCTTTACTCCATTATCGCTACGACGATGGCACGTTTCTCATCGAACCGCTCACGCAGATATCAGAAACGGTGTGGCAGGCGACGCTGCCACCGCCCGACTGCGGCGACACGCCCGAGTTCTACTTCAGCGCCGAAGGCGAGGTAACCGGCGTTGTATATCAGCCGGCCGGTGCGCCGGGAAGTACATTCGCGGCTTATGTGGGCACGCACGTGACAGTTCTGCAAGATGACTTCGAAGACGATCTGGGCTGGACTGTAGAGAACATCGACTTGTCCGGCGGAGCCTGGGAGCGCGCGATTCCCTCGACGGACGGCTCGTTTGATGAGCCGCTCGCGGACTACGACGGATCAGGACACTGCTATGTGACCGAGAACAACCGTCAACAGGACGTTGACGGCGGCCCCACCATGCTCATCTCGCCGAGCTTCGACCTGGGAGCTGCGAGTGCTCCGGTCTTGCGGTATGCCAGATGGTGGGCCAACGATGACCAGGACGGAGACCCAATGGACGTGGAGGTTTCCAACGACGACGGTAACACCTGGGTCATGGTAGAACACGTAACCAACATCCCGCCGGGATGGGTTTTCAGGGAAGTGAACATCGCGGAGTTCATCACTGCCAGTTCGCAGGTGAGGGTACGCTTTAGCGTAATCGACAATCCGAATAACTCCATTGACGAAGGCGGAGTCGATACGGTCGAGGTTTTCGATGTGGAATGTGAGTGACGGGCGCCTGGCACGAGCAGGCTTCCTCGCTCGACATGCGATGTTTGCTATCAACCATGGGTATTATTCTTTGGAGACGGAAGAATGATGAAAGTCACTCCGATCAGCCTTGCGGCATTTCTGTTCTGCTCAGCGACGGTCTTTTCATCTGTCGCCCCATCAGCGGCAGAGGGAGGTGAAGCCGGTCTTCCCAAAGCCGTGGATGGAGGAAACCCGACCAGGGTAGAATGGTCGATTGTAGCCACCTACCCGATCCCCGAGGGTGCTTCCGGTTTGGCCTATGACGGCACGTATCTTTACTGTGGCATCTATGGCGCCGATGGGGACGAGGTCTACCGGATTAATCCCGACACGGGGAGTTACGCGCTGCTGTTTACCGGGCCGCAAGAGGACGCCTTCGGGCTGACCTACGATGGGACATACCTCTGGACAACCGATCACCCCGGAAGCTCATCCACTCCGGCTGTTGCCATGCAGTTGGACTGGGACGGGAGTCTGCTTGACCAGTTCGATCTGCCTGCGCACTACATGTCGGGAATAGCCTACGATCACGGTGATTACTGGGTCGCGCGCTACTATCCCGACCCCGGTCATCTGTATAAAGTCGACACTGGTGGAGCGACGCTCGATGAGTTCGATGCCCCGGACAATCAACCGTGGGATCTGTGCATCGAGAACGGCAAGCTCTGGATAGCCGACTACTGGGGCGACACCCTATACCAAGTGGACCCAACCACCGGCGATCTGTTGTACAGTCACGCCTCCGAAGGAGTCGACCCCGCAGGAATCGTCTGGGATGGTGAGTATCTCTGGTACTGCGATAATGGCGAGGGTGGTTATGATTACTTGTACAAGGTCGACCTCGCGGGCGGTGGAACACCGCAGATCGACATTCCCGTCACCAGCCATGATTTCGGCCCCATCCCCATCGGCGACTCAGATACATGGTACATGAACGTGGACAACACGGGGACTGCAGATCTCAACATAAGTGCCGTGACATTCGACCCGCCGGACGATCTTTCCTGCTCGAGTGTCTTTCCGGTTGTCATACCTCCCGCCGGCAGCGAGCAACTGCCTTTGGCTTTTGCGCCGGATGATTTCGGTCCGCTTGACGCCATAGCTACCGTCTCTTCCAATGATCCCATCCATCCAGAAGTGGAAATCACTCTCACGGGACATGGCGTGTATCCCGATCCGTATATCGACTTTCCCGAAGATGGGCACAGCTACGGGCCGGTGAGAGCCAATGCGACTACGAGATGGTTCATGGAGATCGGCAACCACGGTGATGAGATGCTGACGGTTGATGATATCCTCATCGATGATGCCAGTTTCTACCTGGATGAAGCAGTGTCACTGCCTATTCATATTGGCACGTTATCCTCCGTCGATATCGGTGTTTGGTTCAGCCCCAGTTCAGATGCATTTTACTCGGCAACTGTAAGCATCTACAGCAATGACCCTGGCCAGAATCCAGCCTACGTCGCCTTGAGCGGCACTGGAGTTGAGGCGCAGTATCCGATGGGGCAGGAGCTGTGGTCCTATCTCATCGATACAGATTATGACAATAGTCCGAAGGCCATGGCTGCGATTCCTGACGTCAGTGGCGATGGGATCGCCGATGTAATCGTGTGTTCTGAGGATGACTATGTGCGGTGCTTCAACGGAAACGCCCATGGCACGGGAGATGTTCTCTGGGAGCACGAAATCTACGCCGGGTCCGTCTATTCGGCCAACGGTTTGGCGATAAATGAGGATGTGGACGGCGACGGCTACCACGATGTAGTCGTGGGGTCTGCGTGGGGCGGTCGCCTGATCAGGACACTCTCGGGGAAGACAGGCCTGCCAATCTGGACCCATGATACACACGAATACGGAGATGGTGGATGGGTCTATCAGGTTGATTGCAGCTACGACTACAATGGCGATGGCGTGGTTGATGTTCTCGCCGCAACCGGAGACGACGCCGGCGACATCGGCCCCAAGCGTGCCTACTGCCTCGACGGTGTCACAGGAGTGTCGATTTGGGAGAGACCATTGGGCGGGCCGGGGTTCGCCGTAATCGGTGTTGAGGATTTCACCGGAGATGGACAACCTGACGCAGTTGCCGGCGCGTCCAATGAAGGTGAAACGCAGGGCTACGTGTACGGAATCAACGGCGATACGGGCCTCATTGCATGGACTGCTCTGGTCGACGGATCATCGGTGTGGGCACTGCAGCAGATTGACGACATGACCGACGACGGCGTCCGCGACGTGATAGTCGGAGATTTCAGCTACACAGGCGGCGCCATTTACGGTCTGGACGCAACCAACGGAGATGAGAAGTACTTCGACAGCGGGTATGGCGCGATCACCTACTTCGAATACCTCGAGGACGTCAACGGTGATGGCCATTTAGACGTACTTCCCGCCCACTTTGGGACTACCGCACGAGTCATTGACGGCCAAACCGGCGATCCCATCTGGAACACACCCCTCGTAGATAAATCCGCGGCGGTTGCAGCGACTGGGGATCTCAATGATGACGGCATAAACGACGTTCTGATCGGGACGCTCTACACCAATAACTACGCCTACTTCCTGGACGGCGTGGACGGCGCAGTAATGGAGAGCATCAACTACGGCACCGCTGTTGACGCCATCGCCGCGATTTCGGACATCGTCGGGGACGGTTCGTGGGAAATGGTTGTCGGTGGGAGAAACGGGCTCGTAACTTGCTTCTCCGGAGGTGTCGGCGCTGACTGCAACAGCAATGGCGTGCCGGACTGGCAGGACATCGCCGACTGTGAAGGCGACCCAGCCTGCAGCGACTGCAATGACAACGGCCTCCCTGATGAATGCGACAGCATAAGCGGCGGCGATTTCGATGCCGACGGTGATGTGGACCTAGACGATTACTCCGCATTCGCAGAGTGCATGGCCGGACCGGAAATACCGCCCACCCCGCCGGCCGCTGAGTGTTCCGAGGCTTGCCTGGACGCCTTCGACCATGACTCAGACTCCGATGTCGACCTGGCGGACTTCATCGAGTTCCAAGCGGTGTTCGCCGAGCCGTAGACCGAACCGGTTAAGCGACATCCTGCCACGCTCGGGAACGAGCCGGGACAGTTGTGGAACGGAAGCTCGTGTGCGACGGCTGGCGATTGTCTACAGAGCTCGGCGGCCTGAGCGGCGCCGCGCTGACGCGAAAGTACACCTGGGTGCGGACTTGAACGGTTCTCTGGAAGGCGCCGGTGCCATAGGCCTGGTTGCCGCGAGCCGGTGGGCGCCTATGATGGGTAGCGAGTTTGTCAATGGCGTCTTATGAAGCCCTATACCAAAACCGGGGACGAGGGCCGGACGGCGCTGTTTGGCGGCGGGCTATGCAAGAGGTGACGGGACCTGAAAGTCGCGATTGCTCAGATCGCCCCTGTGTTCCTGGGCCGTACGGCCACCCTTGACAAGGTGGCCGAGTGGGTTCGGCGTGCCGGAGAGCAGACGTGTAAGCTCGTAGCGTTTGGCGAGTCGCTGGTGCCATCGCACCCGCTATGGCTGTGCCGGACGGACGCCGCGCGGAGACGGGCCGGAATGATTGTCCCGAAGGCAGCGGGTGAAGGACTGGGGCGATGGAGCGGGCAATTGGGCACGCTTACAGCTACAAAGGCCGTTTTATGTGGAAGCAAGCAGTCCGTTCGTGTAGGACAGACGATTGAGCTCGATTAATGGAAATGCCGGGTGTGGTGTAGAGTACGTGGGGGCGTGCCCTTGCCGGCATTAGGCTCGGAACAGGCGCCAAGAATGCGAACCCTACCACTGCTTTGTCTGGTGTTGATCGTCTCAGGTTGTGCCAGCAGTGTCCTGCGGAGAGCCAATGGACCCGGTGAGGCTGCCAACCATCGACTGGTCCGCAACGTGCCCGTCAAGGTCGCAAGTGCCACGAATCCCGATGAAACCGTAGGTTGCGTCCTGACAGGTGCTTGGGCCGAGATCGACCTGCACGGACCATAACCCGGAGGGCATGGATTCGGAGGTACTGATGACACGCGTACGCATACCAAATGACGTTCGACCGTACAAGCTCGTGGTTTCCCTCGCGGTAGTGTTCTTGGTGCTCGGCACCGGTTGCGCCACCTGGCCAGTCGAAGTCGAGGTGTCGCTCGCGAAAGCCGGCGATAACCGCGCAGAGCTGGAGAGTGTGCTGCAGCACTACGGGCACCAGGGCGATCAACAGAAGTTCCAAGCCGCTCAATTCCTGATCGCCAACATGGATGGACACGGGTACATCCTCACCGCGTTTTACGACCAGGATGGGGGCGAGGTCGAGTTCGACGCGCTTGCCTACCCAAATCTCAAAGAAGCGCAGGCCGCGCTCGACGTGCTCGAACAAGAGCACGGCGAACTCGACTATGACACCAAGCGTTTCGAAGCTGACCTGGAGACCGTCACCGCCGAGTACCTGATCGAGAACATCGACCTGACATTTCAGGCCTGGCGCGAGAAGCCCTGGGCGAAGGACCTGACGTTCGACGCGCTGTGCGAGTACGTCCTCGGGTACCGCGGCGACAACGAACCGGTCAACTCGTTTCGTCCCACCTGTCTGGCGCGCTACGCCGACCTGCCTGAGAAGATGGAGGATCCGACCGACGTGTACGAAGCGGCTCGACTGGTGCGCCGGGACGTGCATCGCTGGGTGCCGTTCAACGACCTTTACTACCTGCACCCGACCGATCAGAGCTTTGCGGAGATGAACCGGCGCCGCAACGGCCGCTGCGGCGACATCAGCAACATGATGATGTACGCGATGCGGAGCGTCGCGATTCCAGCGGCGGTCGACTTTACCCCGTGGTGGGCCGACCGTGACAACAACCACGCCTGGGAAGTGGTCCTGGATAAGGATGGGCGCGGCCAGGCCGGGTTATCCAACCGTGCAGCCAAGATTTATCGCAAGACGTTCGCGATCCAGCGCGACAGTCTGGCGTGTTGCGCGGGCGAGGACGATAAGCTGCCGCGCTTCCTTAGCAGGCGGAACTACATCGATGTCACCGACCAGTACATGGACACGACCGACGTCACGATCCGTCTGGCCGGCGACAGGCCCGCCGGGACGCGCTTCGCGTACGTCTGCGTCTTCAACGGCGGCAAGTGGCGGCCGATCCATTGGGGTGAAGTAGATGGCGACCGGGCCACCTTCACCAAGATGGGGCGCAACATCGCATATCTGCCGGCGTACTACATCAACGAAGAGGTTCTACCCGCCGGGCCACCGTTTATTCTGACGCGCGCCGGTGACGTCCAGACCCTCGTCGGCTATGGAAGGGAAAAGCTGACGATCGAGCTGACGGTCACCAAGCCGGAAACGCCCGACGCCGACACACAGGTCACCAAGCCGACGATCGTGGTCCAACCGGGCAGAACCTACGAACTTTTCGTCTGGAACAACGCCTGGGAGTCGCTCGGCAAACAGGTCGCCGGCGATGAGCCTGTCTCGTTCGACTCCGTCCAGGCCGGTAAGCTCTACTGGCTGATCGAAGAGAACTCCCGCCGGCTCGAACGCATCTTCACGATAGACTCCGGCAGACAGGTCTGGTGGTAGGGTCGTACTCACCAACAGCAGCGTCGGGGCACGGCTGAGTTGGGGCAACGTCTGCCGACCGACCAACTCCAAGACGTTAGCGACGTTTTACCGGCGCGTCAGACCGTTCAGCATCTGGGGCGCGATCGGCGTGGATGTCTCTCGCGAGCGCTGTGACCGCCTCGCAACCACGTGTTTCAGTCTGCTTCTGGCGGCGGTCGCAGTGCTATCGCTCTACCTCGCTCCGATGTACCTAGTCGGTCATTGGTACGTGCGATTCGGAGGGTACGCCCTGCTGGCACTCGCAATGATGGTCGTGATGTACTACACTTGGTTCAAGCACTTGCCGCTGGCGAAGGAACCGCCGGCGCCATGAAGAACGGCTGCCGCGACGCGACGAAGGTAACCAAGCTGTGCGCCGCTTCTGAGCCGCAGCTCGCGGATGCGGCCCCGCATGGCCTTCCCCGGCAGCTCTCTTGGCCCGCGCCGCAAGGCGTCGCTGTGGCTGGAGGGAATCCACCGGCTATCATGAGAGGATGTTGGCCCGCAGAATCGGCAAGGCTATCCAAACGGTCCTTTGCGTTCACTTGGCTTTGTTTCGGTGAACACGGCGATGCTGGCCCCGTAGCGCGCTTTCGCAACGGCCATCCTAATCCCACGGTTTGATAGGTAGAAAACAATGCACTTTGGAACACCCGTATCCGGCTTCGACCTGCCCCGCGATTCAAGAATGATCGCCCGAATCGCGTTCGTGCTTCTTCTGAGCGGTGTCGCGACCGGACCCGCTCGAGGCGACGCGGCCATCCCGGGGTTTGATGCAAGGCTCAAGGGCGAAGTACTCAGGTACCATGCTCCGGATCCGGACGTCACCACCGGGCTCCTAGTCCGATCGGCCGACGCCAAACGGTCCATCGAGTGGCTCACGGCGCCCGTGCCTGCGGACTTCGACGGTGAGGTCGCTCAATTCGTATGGCTGTTCGGGATGGACGTTAACGCCGAACGCCACCGGTTCGAATTGAGCGTCGATGGACAGCCGTGGTTCGGAATCCACAACCCGCAAGACAGCACGGTGCGCGACTGGACGCTGCAGGGCCCGAAGGGCTCGACGCTGCGCTTCAGGGCCACGATGATCGACCGATTCGATGATCTGATGGGTTATGCGATCTTACGTGTGCCCCGGGCCCAGCTGACGCCCGGCAAACCTCTTCGGATCGGCGTTGTCGGCGAAAGCGCCGGTAGCAGCGTCTGGTACATCACGTTCCAGGCGGCCGTATCAGAGCAGGCGAGCTTGGCGGTCACGCCCGCCCTTCTGCGGAGCGAGCAGGGGGATTACCGCCCGGTCACGATTTCGGTAACGCATCTCGGTTTGCCTACCGAAGCTCAAATCGAATCCGGCTTCGGACAAACCGTGCATCATACACTCCAACTCGGCGGCAACAGGATCGAACTGACACACCCCGAGGTGACGGAAAAGAAGTCCTTGCAGGTGCGCGTGCGCGTCGCCGGGAAGGATCGTTATTCACTCGTAGGTCATATCGAACCCGTCCGCCCCTGGCTCGTCGATCTCGTGCAACACACGCACACGGACATCGGATATACCCGCCCACAGACGGAGATCCTGCCGGAGCACCTGAGGTTCATCGATACTGCGCTGGACTATTGCGACAAGACCGACGGCTACCCCGATGACGCTCGTTTTCGGTGGACCTGTGAGGCATCGTGGGCGGTGCGCGAATACCTCGAGAGTCGCACGCCGGAGCAGATTGCCCGATTGCGCCGCCGCGTGGACGAAGGCCGCATAGAGGTGACCGGCATGTTCCTCAACATGTCGGAGGTCATGGACGAAGCGAGCTACGCTGCATACTTGCGGCCCATCCGCTTGTTCCGGGAACACGGGCTTTCCGTAACCACGGCCATGCAGAATGACATCAACGGGGCTGCCTGGTGTTTGGCGGACTACTTCGCCGGTGTGGGAATAAGCTACCTGATCATGGGGCAACACGGACACCGCGCACTTGCGCCGTTCGACATCGCCACGAGCTTCTGGTGGGAATCTCCCGCGGGCAACCGTGTGCTGGCGTTCCGCGCCGACCATTACATGACCGGCAATTACTGGGGCGTGCACACCGGTAAGGTCGAACCGGCGGAAGACGAACTGCTCCGCTACCTGGCCAGCATGGAACGGGCTGGCTATCCGTTCAACAGAGTCGCCGTCCAGCACTCAGGCTATCCCACTGACAACTCGCCGCCATCAACGGCATCGAGCGAGTTCGTCCGGGCTTGGAACGAGAAGTATGTTCGGCCGCGGGTACGGTGTTCGATCGCGCGTGACTTCCCGCAATACGTCAAGAAACACCACGCGGACGCACTTCCCACTCATCGACTTGCCTGGCCGGACTGGTGGACGGATGGCTTCGGGTCGGCGGCTCGCGAGTCTGCCGCAGCGCGGCGCACGCAAGCTCAGTTGGTCGCGGTTGAAGGGCTGCTCACGATGGAGAGCATGTTGGGGTTGGAGGTGCCGCCGCCGCTGGCGAGCGAAATCGACAACATTCGCGATGACTTGTTGTTCTACGGCGAGCACACGTTCGGTGCCGCTGAGAGCATCCGCACGCCGCTCAACGAGAACACCGTGGTTCAGTGGGCCCAGAAGGCGTCCTATGTGTGGGATGCCGTCAAACGAGCTGCTGTGTTGGGCGAAGGCGCGATGGGACGACTGGCCGCCCATGTCGGGAGCGGTGCCGCGCCGGAGCTGCTGGTGGCCAACACACTGAACTTCACGCGATCCGGATTACTGGAGCTCTACGTCGATCACGAACTCTGGCCGATCGACAGGCCGTTCCGCGTGCTTGACGAACACGGCAAGGCACAGCCGATACAGCTCTTGCGAAGCCGGGAGGAGGGCAGCTACTGGGCGATCTGGGTCAGTGATGTGCCGGCCTTCGGCTGGCGCACGTTCAAGGTCGAGATCGAGCCCGGCGGAAAGGTCGCCCGCGAGACCTCGCGCAGACCCGCAAGCGAACTCGAAAACAAGTTCTTCAAAGTCGAACTCGACGTGAAGACCGGAGCGATCACGAGCCTCATCGATAAGCAGAGCCAGCATGATCTCGTTGACAAGGACTCCACTTGGAGGCTCGGGCAGGTCGTTTATGAGACGCTCGGGAATCGCGAGCAACTCGAAGCGTTCATGCTGACGGATTTCCATCGACGCTCCCTGTCGGACGTAGTGATCGAGGGTGTCGCCAACGGACCGGTCTTCAGTACGCTGCACATGCACGGCGAGCTACCGTTCTGCAAGGGGCCGGGTGGCGTTCGATGCGAGATTCGCCTGTTCGACACTGAGAAGCGACTCGAGCTGCACTACACGATTCAAAAGCGGCGCAACGTCGATCCCGAGGCGATCTACATCGCGTTTCCGTTCGGTCCGGATGACGGTCGAATCATCTACGAAACGCTGGGCGGCATCGCCCAGCCCGCCAGCGACATCCTTCCAGGCGCCGCGTCGGATTGGCAGACCATGCAAAACTTCGCAGCCGTCTCGTGGCCGGCGGGAGAAGGGCCCGCGAGACAGGTCGTGCTTTCGAGCGACGAAATACCACTCGTCCAATTCGGCGAGATCAACCTAGGCAAGTTTCAGCGGAAGACGCAGGTCGAGAGGCCGCACGTTTTCTCGTGGGTCATGAACAACTACTGGACGACGAACTTCAGAGCAAGCCAAGAGGGTGAATTCCGCTTCAGCTACGCACTGACGTCGGACGCGCAGGCCTCGCGCGGCCTGGCGACCCGTTTCGGATGGTCGCATCGGGTCCCCTTTCTCGGGCGTGTGCTTCCCGGTGGTGGTAAAGCGCGCCAACTCGAATCGACGTCCCTGCTGTCGATGGATGTCGCAAGCCTGATTCTTGTCGCCGCGCGTCCGAGTCGACACGGCGTGGGCATTGTCTTGCACCTTCGAGAAGTCGAAGGGAAGCCCGTTTCGATGGAGACATCGGCGTGGACATTCCGTGGCGGACCCGTTCGCGTGCGCGAGGCCAATGTGCTCTCACAGTCGATGGGCGAGGCCGCGGAGGTTGTACGATTCGAGCCCTTTGAAACGAAGTTCCTGTTAGTCGAACTGAAGTAGGCACTTCACTGAGGACTCGCGAATCCGCCGCAGTGTGCTCGTCCAGCGGTCTTTGCACGGTGATTGGAGAACTCATCGCGGCGCAAAGAGGCGCCTCATTCATACTCGGGATGGCCTCCGCGCGGCGCGACAGCAAGTTTCTGCCCAGCCGCAGTCGGAACAACGTGTCATCAGGTCTCTGGGGGCACACGTTCACCGCGAAGAAGTGGCATGGCACATGCGCATTCGCCGGTCTACCCCGCGCGTTTGAGCGATACGATCGGCAGGTGTCGGTGGCCACCCAGCTTGAACCGCAGTCAGCGGATGAGTACCTCGTCCACGAAGATCCATGACTTACTCCCGGCATAAGGATGCCATGCGGGACATGCTCCGTGGTTCTTGGCTTTCACTTTCACATATCGATACTCTGCGTCATCATTCAACGTGACTGTCATCTCCGACCGTCGTGGGACAGCCGATTGTGCCTTATGGATATCAAACAGGATTTCATCCACCAAGCGATATCGCCGGCCATCCGCGGAGACGTAGAAACTGATGACCTCAGGAAAGAAAATCCAATTGTTGATGTCCTGCAGCACACCCAGCCCCAGCGATCGGATTGACTGCATACCACCGAGATCCACGACAGCCTCAAAATCGGCGACCTCGTATCCCTGCCATTGAGGGGCGTGGAAATAGGATGATCCCGTCTTATAGTCGATGAGCCCCATGGCGCCGCCGGCTGGATATTCTTCCGAATAGCGAGTGTGAAGCGTGACCCTCCGTCCGCTGGGGATCCGATGAAACGCCACGTGGATAGCGGCACTGGCATTGCCTTCGTCCAGCGTTATAGCCTTAAGCGTGCACGGTGACGTGATCGTGAAGGGTTCAGCATATCTAGGAGAATCGGCATCGGGTTCACTACCGTCTAAAGTGTAATGGATCACACCCTTGTTCGCTCGAGTGGCCAAAGCCACGCGGGTGAATTCATAGAACGTACGCTCCCCCTGCGCCAAGAAAGGTGGCTGGACTTGGTCGAAGGTGGGCAGGGCAATCCCCGGACGGTGATCGGGGTCAGCCCCCCACCGTTCATTGGGCTTGGCTCCCATCAGCATGTCAAGAGTCCCGCCTTTCATGATCGTCTCATGCATGAGATAAGATTTCTCATAAGGGCGGCCATTGAGCGCGGCCGATTGGATGAAGGCGTTCTTCGAACAGTTGTTTCGGGCGCGAATGACGAATCTCTTTCGGTTCGGAAGCTGAATCACGACCTCATCAAACACCGGGCTGGTAAGAGCGTATTCGGGATACCCCGGCGCTACCGGATAGAAGCCCATGGCGCCGAAGATATACCAAGCTGACAGCTGGCCGCAGTCATCATTGCCGCTCAAGCCGTCGGGACCAGCTGCGAAGTAATACGACAGCAGGTCTCGCACGGTCCTCTGCGTTTTCCAGGCCTTTCCTGCATAGTTGTACAGATACGGAGCATGCATGGAAAACTCATCGCCGACATAGTAGTACTCTTTCCGGAAAAGCGTATCCAAAGCGGTGCAAAACGTCTCTTCATCACCGTAGAATCGAATCAAACCGTGCACGTCATGAGGAACCAGGAACGTGTGGTTCCATTTGTAGATAGCCAGGGATTCCGCGGTCTTGCCCGCCCAGACGCTGATGTATCGGCTCCCTGGATCGGACCACGAGCCGTCTGAACGTCGCCCTCTCACAAGTTGAGTTGCAGGATCCAGAACGTTCTGGTAGTTCATGCTGCGCTGCAGGTAGCGGGAATGATCCGCCTTCTTTCCCAGGGCCGCGGCCATCTGCGCGATGCAGTAATCATCGTATGCAAACTCCAGGGTCCTGCCGACGGATTCACCATGCCGATCCGCGGGGACATACCCAAGGCGGATGTAGTCCTCGATTCCCACGCGGGCGGCATACAAGCCAGTACCCTTCTCCTGGGCATTCTTCAACGTGGCTTCGTATGCCTTTTTCACATCATAATCGCGCAATCCCTTTATGTAGGCATCCGCGATAACCGCATCGGCGTGTGTGCCCATCATGACGTTCGAGTAGCCCGGATTGGGCCACTTGGGGATCCATCCGCCTTCGTCGTAGCTCTGAAGGAGGGATTGTATCATCGCATTGACGCGATCTGGCGCCAGGAAAATCAACAGGGGATGCTGGGCGCGAAAGGTGTCCCAAAGAGAGAAATCCGTATAGCTAACTCCCTTGTGAACACGTCCGTCATAGGGACTGTAGTAGCGGCCGTGTTCGGAGAACTCCCGCGGAAGGAGCAGGCAGTGGTACAGCGCAGAGTAGAAAATGACCTTCTCGTCTTCCGATCCTCCACTCACTTTGATTTTGCTCAATTCACGAGTCCACGCATGTTGCGTTTGTTTCTTGACCGCTTCGAAATCCCAGTCCGGGATTTCACGACTCAGATTTTCCCTCGCCTGTTGAATATCTATGAATGAGGTACCTGCCTTGAGCATCACGGCCTCATCCTTTTCAGTTGGAAATCTCACCCAGGCCGCCGCATCATGATCGTCCGAACCGGCCCGCACTTGAAACTGATCGATCGGCTTGCTCAGTTGCACTGCGAAGTAGCCGGCGAAATCTTCCGGCGTGCCAGTGCCGCGAGCCTTGTTATATCCGACGATTTCTCCCTTCTCCACATCGACCTCGATATGGCCGCCCCCGTGGAAGAAATCCAACATGATGTATGACGCGTCACTCTTTGGGTAAGTAAACCGGAATATCGCGGATCGGGACGTAGCCGTGACTTCGGCACGGATTGACTCTCTCTCCAGGGTCACCGCATAGTAGTGGGGCTTGGCAATCTCGGTCCCATGATGATACACCGCGGCACGCTCTTCCGGATCGAAGACCGGTCGCCCGGACATGGGCATTAAGGTGAAGCTGCCGTACTCGTGCATGACGGCGCCACTGGGATAATGCGTGGCCCGGAATCCCTGGATTCTATCATGATCATACCAGTAGGGAATGGCTCCGGTCGTCGTTTGAGGTGTCCATTCGGTCATGGCGAAGGGCGGCCCCACACCGGGATAGGTATGGCCCTCCGCTAACTCGGGCCCCGCCAACTGGATCTTCTTCGTCCAGGGTTTGGTCCCGACCCGAGTGTCAACATAATCTGTGAGGTCTTCACCAGTTGCATCAGACGTCTGATCGTGCGCCCACAAGCATGGCGTCATGATGATCGCCAAGAAGAAGGAAGCTGTTCTGACAGATCTTGGCAATGCAATGACGATTGGATCGGATATCACGTCCGCGCCTTCCGAGGGACTTCGCATTCCGCTCACCTCCCAGCGAAGAGTCTGATCAGGTCTTCCGACTTCATTACCACTGACCGTCCCCACCTATGATACCCTTCGCGATGCTAACCTAGCAAATGGCACGCCCGATGAGGCGAGAACACATGTCGACGGCCACGGTCTGCCTAGGCGGGCATGCGACTGATAATGACTGGCTCGGGCGAAGTGCTTGGCAGCCTGCTTGACACGCGCTTCATCCCTTGCCACCATTCCTGTCATGAAAGGCTCTCTGCTCCCCGCCCTCCTGCTCGCTCTCTTCCCGACCTTCGGCCGCGCTGCCGAACCCACGACCACCGAGGTCCTGGGTGACATGAAGCGCGTCGCCGATTGGCAAATCGCCCATCCGTCGAAGCACGGGATCACCGATTGGACCCACGGACCGTTCTTCCTAGGTATCTTCAACCTACACCAGGTTTCCGACGACGATCACTACCTCAAGGCGCTCACCGAGTTCGGAACCCGGGCCAACTGGGGGCCAGGAAAACGCGTCACTCACGCCGACGACCACGCGGTATTGCAGGCTTGGCTCGAGGCCTATGGTCTCCAGCAGGACAAGGCTCGCCTCGCTCCCACGATTGGACTTTTCCCGGAGATTCTCGAGGCCCTCGCCGACCAACCCAAGGCCTCCGTCACCGGCGGCACCTTCACCTGGTGCTGGTGCGATGCACTGTTCATGTCACCCGCCGTCTGGTGCCACCTCAGCGAGATCACAGACGACCCGAAGTATCTCGAATGGGCGGACCGCGAGTGGTGGACCTGCACCGATGTCCTCTACGATCCGACGGCCTGCCTCTATTACCGCGACAACAAATACTTCGAGCGCCGTACCGAGACCGGCCGTAAGATATTCTGGTCGCGCGGCAACGGCTGGGTTGTCGGCGGACTCGTCCACATGCTTAATCGACTGCCGGCCGATCACGCCGCCCGAGACCGCTACTTGGCGCTCTATCGCGACATGATGCACGCCATCGTGAAGGTCCAGGGCTCCGACGGCCTGTGGCGTTCCAGCCTGCTCGACCCCGAAGGCCCGGTCGGCGAGTCCAGCGGTTCGGCGTTTTTCACATATGCCATGGCCTGGGGCGTCAACCGTGGACTACTGCCCGCCAACACCTTCCGGCCCGCCGTGATGAAGGGCTGGCGCGCCCTGGCCGGCAACATTCAGCCCGATGGCCGGCTCGGATTCGTCCAGCAGATCGGCGAGCGTCCCGGCGCTGCCGGTCCGCAGTCCACCGAGGTCTACGGCTCCGGCGCGTTCCTGCTCGCCGGTTCGGAAATCGTCCGCATGATCGATCCTTCGAAACGTCGCAAGGGTCTTGCCAGCTTCGAGGACGTTATGCTGCTCGAACGCTTCCTACGCGAGGAGCCCCGCGTCCACGCCCGCTTCGTACCTGAGCGCAACGACGACTTCGCCTGGGAGAACGATCTGATCGCCTTTCGTATCTACGGTCCGGCCATGCGCCACGGCGCCGAGGACAGCGGCTTCGACGCTTGGCTCAAGCGCGTTCCTTACCCGATCATCGACAAGTGGTACATGGAAGACCGCATGGTCCTGCCCTACGGCGGGGTCAACAAGAGCTACCACGGTGATCAGGGGGAAGGTTACGACGCCTACAAGGTTGGCAACACCCGCGGCTGCGGTGGCGTTTCGCTATGGCTCGACGGTCAGCTCCACAATTCCGATACCTTCGTGGCGCACCGCGTGATCGAAACCACGCGGCAGCGCGCGGTCTTCGAGCTCGATTACGCAAGCGAAACCGGCGGCAAGGTCGTGCGCGAGACGAAATGCATAACCGTGCTCATGGAGCAGCGGCTGTTCCAATGCGAATCGCGCTTCACCATCGATGGCCAGGCCGGGCCAATCAACGTCGCGATCGGCCTCAAGCCACAGGCCCAGGATACCCGACCCCTCTTCTCGCCGAAAACCGGCACGATGCTCATGTGGGAGAAACTCGACGGTCTCGGCCTCGGTACCGCTATCGCGATCGATCCGTCCAGCGTGCTTAGCATGACCACCCACACCGATCTCGCCGGCCAGCTTCAGGCGCTGTGCCTCGCCCGCACCGACAACTCGGGCTACATCCGCTGGTTCGCAGGCTATGGCTGGGAGGGGCAGGGGGTAATCAAGACCGTTGGTGATTGGGAGTCTTATCTGCGTAGATTCGCTGCCAAGTTCGTGAAAAAGCCCTTCGCCGACCACGCCGCCTCGCTGAAAGTCCACGACCTCAACCCGCCAGTCGATCCGCTCGCACTCGCCCCGGTCGACGGCGTACCAGGCGCTACCCTCATCAAGCCGAACGGTGGCTGGTGCTGGTACCAGGGACCGCGTGCCATTGTCACCCGCGGCGGCAAAGTCGTTTTCACCACCGTCTCCGGCGATACCTATGGCAGCCTCGATGCCGGCGACCTATGGGCAACTTCATGGGATCCCGCGTCCGGCGAAGTCACCCACTTCGAGCTCCACGACAAATTCCAGCGCGACGATCACGATGTCGCCGGCCTGCTCGAATGCTCCGATGGACTGATCCTCGCCGTCTACGGAAAGCACGGCAACGACAAACTGCAGCGCTGGCGCACGACCACCAAGCCGGGAAGCATCGCCTCGTGGTCCGCCGAAAGCACCTTCGATGTCGGCGCCCGTTACACCTACTCGAACACCTTCCGACTGAGCGCTGAGAACAACCGCATCTACAACTTCTCCCGGACCCGCGGGTACAACCCGAACTGCACGATCTCGGACGACGGAGGCCGCTCGTGGAGATACGGCTGGCGGCTGCTCTCGTGGACCAAGCCGGATTACATCGAGGACCCGCGCCATACCGGCATCGACGGTTCCCGCCCCTATCTCCGCTATGCCTCTAACAACACTGATACGATCCACTTCATCACTACCGACGATCACCCGCGTGCCTATGACAACTCGGTCTATCACGGTTTCTATCGAGGAGGAAGACTGCACGATTCACTCGGCGAGGTCATCGGTGAGCCCGGCCTCGACGGCGCCAGCCCACTCAAGCCGCGCTCCTTCACCGAGATCTTCCGCGGTGGCGCCAACAAGGTCGCCTGGACGATCGATCTTGAGCTCGACGGCCACGGCTACCCCTACGCCGCCTTCTGTGTGCAGGTTGACGGCGGCAAAGGCCGCGGCAAACGTGTGCGCGAATGCGGCAACGACCACCGTTACTGGTATGCCCGGTTCAACGGGAGACAATGGCAGGTCAACGAAATGGCCTATGCTGGCGCCAAACTGTATCTGCAGGAAAGTGATTACACCGGCTTGGTCGCGCTCGACCCGGATGATCCGGATACCGTGATCATCTCGACCAACGCCGATCCTGCCACCGGGACGCCGTTGATCTCAAAAGCCGACAACATCCGTCACCACGAACTCTTTCGTGGCGTCACCGACAACGGTGGCAAGTCGTGGCGATGGTCTCCCATCACGAAGAACTCCACCGCCGATAACCTCCGCCCCCTAATCCCCGCCAACCCCACCGGCAAACGCATCATCCTTTGGTGCCGCGGCGATCTGAAGTCATACACCGACTACCGTCTCGACATCTGCGCTTTGGCCGAGGACCGATAAACTGGCTTGGCCTACCGAAACACCCGTTGTTCCTGTTTACTCCAAACTGCTTATCAGCAAAGGTGTGCTAGTCCAGAGGTTCTTGCGCCGCCTAGGTGAATCGTAAAACCATTCCCAATAAGCTGTTATGCTGGCCTTCAGCGCCCCCTGGAGGCATTGTAACGGCAAGCGCAAACCCGCCCAGAATCCCTCTACCGCACGGCTGGCCGCGGCGTGTCAAGTCGGCCATGGTGCATATGATCGTGTTGGGCCAGTACGCCGTGACCTACACCCGCGGCTGGGCAGTGAACAGCCCCATCGCCCGGCAACGACTAAAGGCCAAGAACGCCCGGCGGCGGCGAGCGCCACACCTCTCTCTGCGGATATGGCACGCTCTCAGGTATGATCATTGATGTACTCATTAAGCTCTGCGTGCCACAGCTGAGCGGCACCGCGAGCCCGTAAGATGCCGCCGTTCTTCTTCTGCGGGCGGAAGCAATCGTATTCGGGGTTGATGCATTTCTCATCGACACGTGCCATAACGCCCGGCAAGGCCGTGGGCTCCGTTCAGATCCAGAATCCGCATGATCCTGACATACAGCCTGGATCCGTTCTTTGGGGGGCAGATCAACGTTTCTAGGAAGCACAGGCTTGCGCGTTTGCATCCGACCGCGATTCGGATTCTAATGGCGCCGCACCCCGGATATTCAGGTGACCGATGCCAGTAAGTCGGCGTCCCACAAGAAAGGAAATCTGAGTATGAATGACCTCACTCCTTCAGACCCACACGAGCGCGAACACAGCCGCAGAGACTTTCTCAGACTTGGCGCGCTCACCGGCCTGGGCGCCGCCCTGACCACCATGGGCACGCCCGGCTGTGCCACCCTAGCCCGCAGACCAAGTCTCGGACCCTCGGAACTCTTCGCCGTACCGTCGCTTGAGCGCGTGCGCGTCGGCTTCGTCGGCGCTGGGGGGATGGGAACGCATCACATCCGCACGCTGCTCAGGATTGAAGGCGTCGAAATCAAGGCGGTCTGTGACATACGCGAGGCCCATGCCAGCCGGGCGCAGGACCTCGTCGAGAATGCGGGACAACCGCGTCCAACTGCGTACACCAAAGGCGAGCGCGACTTCGAGCGGCTCTGCGCAGAGGAAGCCGTTGACCTGGTCTATACGGCTACGCCCTGGCGCTGGCATGTCCCGGTGTGCGTGGCCGCAATGACCAACGGCAAGCATGCGGCGACGGAAATCCCCGCAGCGGTCACGATAGACGAATGCTGGCAGCTTGTCGAAACCGCCGAAAAGACCGGCAAACACTGTGTGATGATGGAGAACTGCTGCTACGATCGGGCTGAGATGATGTGCCTGAACATGGTCCGCAAGGGCCTGCTCGGCGAAGTGTTGCATGGCGAGGGCGGATATCTGCACGACCTGCGCGGCATCAAATTCGGCAAGGGCGGAGAGGGGCTTTGGCGACGTGACCACTCGATGAAACGCAACGGCAACCTCTACCCAACGCACGGCCTCGGGCCTGTGGCCCAGTGCATGAATGTCAACCGCGGCGACCGGCTTGACTATCTGGTTTCGATGAGCGGACCGTCGCGAGGTCTGCAACTCTGGCAGCAGGAGCATCTGCCAGCGGACGACCCGCGGAGGAATGAGAAGTACACCCTTGGCGACATCAACGGCGCCCTGATCCAGACTGTCAAGGGCCGCACGATCTACCTGGTCCACGACACGAATCTCCCTCGGCCGTACAGCCGCATCCACATTGTCCAGGGTACTGGCGGCATTTTTGAGAAATGGCCGGAACGCGTCCACATCGAGGGCCGTAGTCCGGGCCACACCTGGGAGACGCTCGACTCCTACGCCGAATACGAACACCCGCTCTGGAAATCCGAGGCCGTCAAGAAGGCCAGCGGGGGCCATGGCGGGATGGACTTCCTCGAGAACTATCGCCTCATCAAGTGCCTCAGGGAAGGCCTTCCCATGGACACGGACGTGTACGACGCGGCGGCCTGGAGCGCCGTGTGCGAGGCGACGGAACGCTCGGTGGCCAGTCGCAGCCGATCCATAGACATTCCGGACTTCACGCGCGGCCGCTGGCAAACCAGACCGCCGCTGGGCATCGTTGGGGCATAGAAGTTGAGCTGATGGGGTCTGTTTTTCAGCTTTGCCAGCGCGTGGGGCGTTGGAAACTGAGACATGACAAACGTGCTTGAGCTGGGGGATCAGGCGACGGTTATCACGTTGTGACGAAGAGGGTGGTCGTAGAATGTGTCTATCCGGCCCGTTCCGGGCTGAACATGCTCACGCTATTTCTTTCGGTGCCAATTCGAGACAGTGGTGTGATTCTCGTCTTGTGCATGTCCCAGGCCATCGTAGATAACTCGCGGCCAAACCGCTCGTTGAACATCTCACGCGTCAATCCTCCCTGCCATCCGACTGGCATTGACCTGATGACGACGCACCGCTACGCTTGACCTCATCTGGTTGCCAAGAAACGCGTGGCGAGCGCCGGGACCGCGCCAGCGGAGGAAGTCCATGGGTAGGTGCTGTAACGTAGCGTTGATCGGACAACAATTCATGGGGCGAGCACACAGCAACGCTTACCTGAAAGCGCCTCGCTTCTTCGACCTTCCCGTCAAACCGGTGATGCACACCGTGGCGGCGCGGGACGCTAAAACGCTGGGCGAGTTCGCCAGGCGCTGGGGCTGGGGCAAGCACGCGGCTGACTGGCAGGGAATAGCCAGCGACAGCGAGGTTGATCTTGTTGACGTCTCGACCCCTAATGATGTGCACGCCGAGCAGGCCATCGCCATGCTAGAGGCTGGCAAGCACGCGGCCTGCGAAAAGCCCCTGGCTGACACTCTTCAGAACGCTCGGGCGATGCGCTCCGCCGCGAGCAAGGCGAAGGGCAAGACCTTCGTATGGTTCAACTACCGACGGTGCCCCGCAGTGGCACTCGCGCAGGAATTGGCCCAGGAAGGGCGCCTGGGGCGCGTCTATCATGTGCGTGCCCAGTATCTCCAGAGCTGGGGCGGGCCTGACACGCCGCTGGTGTGGCGCTTCAGCAGGAAGCGCGCCGGATCGGGCGCACATGGTGATCTCAACGCCCATATTATCGATATGGCACGATTCATTCTCGGCGACGAAATCACTGAGGTCACCGGCGCGATCACCGAGACGTTCGTCAAGCGGCGAGTCAAACCCGGGTGTAAGGGCCGCGTCCTGGGCCGCAGCAGTGTGGATGACTGCGTGTTGTTCCTGGCGCGCTTCCGGAAGGGGGCGGCGGCGAGTTTCGAGGCGACCCGATTGGCCACGGGTAATCAGAACGCCAACTTCATTGAGGTCAATGGTGAACACGGCGCGATTCGCTTCAACTTCGAGGATATGAACCTCCTTTGGTACTTTGATAACCGAGAAGATCCTCGGACGGCCGGCTGGCGACGGATCATGTGCACATCGGCCGAGCACCATCCATACGCCGAGGCATGGTGGCCCGACGCTCACGTAATCGGCTATGAGCACACGTTCGTGAACATGGTCGCCGACATCATGCGCGTGCTGGGCGGACGAAAACCCGTGGTGCCTCTTCCGGACTTCGCCGACGCCTACGAAACCCAGCGTGTGCTGGAAGCGGCTTTACTTGCGGCCGAGAATCGCTGTGCGATTAAGATGCGCGAAGTCAAGTAAGCCAAACAACGAGTGGTGGGTGCGACCTGGATCCCCGCCTGCCGGAGAGGAAGCGAGACGGCTCTATTCGACGCGATGAAGGAGTGTGAACGCAATGCCAAGACCCGTAACGTTGTTCACCGGCCAGTGGGCCGATGTGCCGTTCGAGGAGATCTGCGAGAAAGCAGCCGCCTTCGGTTACGACGGTTTGGAACTCGCCTGTTGGGGGGATCATTTCGACGTTCAACGAGCGGTGGCAGAGGATGGCTACTGCAGCGACCGGTGGAAGACCCTGCGCGAATCCGGGCTCGACTGCTTCGCCATCAGCTCGCATCTGGTCAGCCAAGCGGTATGTGATCGTATTGACGAGAGACACAAAGGGGTCCTGCCACCACATGTGTGGGGAGACGGTGATCCGGAGGGTGTTCGTACACGGGCGGCTGAGGAGACGATGCAGTCCGCTCGGGCTGCGCGGCGATTTTTCGACGCCGCGCCAAGCGAAGTCAAACGGCGGCTCGGGCGCGGCATCGTTAACGGCTTTACGGGGAGTAGCATCTGGCATTACTTGTATCTGTTTCCACCCTGCAACGCAGGCCAGATAGAGAAAGGTCTCACCGATTTCGCCCGGCGTTGGAAGCCGATCCTCGATGTGTTTGCCGAGGCAGACGTGTACTTCGGGTTAGAGGTGCATCCTACAGAAATCGCTTTCGATATCCGCTCGGCGGCTCGGGCGCTGGAGGCTGTGGATGAGCATCCGCGCTTCGGCTTCAATTTCGATCCCTCGCATTTCGGCTACCAGGGCGTGGACTACCTGGCCTTTATCCGGAAGTTCGCCGCTCGCATCTTCCATGTGCACGTCAAGGACGTGTGGTGGTCCGACGTGCCCCGGCCCGTTGGCGTGTTCGGCGGGCACACCGAATTCGGCGACCCGGATCGCTACTGGGATTTCCGCTCGCCGGGTCGGGGGCGGATCAACTTCGAGGCTGTCATTCGAGAGTTGAACCACGCACATTACGACGGTCCGTTGTCTGTCGAATGGGAAGATCCGATGATGGATCGTGAGCACGGTGCGACAGAGGCGGTCGAGTTCGTCCGCAGGCTAGACTTTGCCACCTCGAAGATCGCGTTCGATGACACTTTCGGATCTGACCGGTAAGGTGGTTTCATATAGCCCCCAAAGGACCGACACTCGACTCGACGAACCGGCGGCGGTTTTGCATCCGGAGATTCGATAAGACAGATATTCGCTTTTAGGAGACCAGGGTGAAGCCGGCCATTATCTTTCGATTGTCAGTGATGATGTTCCTGCAGTACGCGGTGTGGGGCGCCTGGCTGCCCATCGTGGCGCGATTCCTCAAAGCCAACACTGCGGAGGGAGGACTTGGGTTCAGCGACACACAGATCGGCTGGATTCTCGGGCTCGCGTCGATCGGGGCGGTCAGCGCACCATTCGTTGCCGGTCAGTTCGCCGACCGCTATTTTCGCACAGAGCGGTTCCTGGGCTGCCTGCTGGCGCTCGGAGGAATCGTCATCACCCTCCTATCCTATCAGACCAGTTATACGGCTTGGCTGCTGCTTATCACCGTGTACAGCATCCTCTTCGTGCCGACCCTTGCGTTGTCGAATTCGCTGGCGTTCTATCACATTGATGATGCGGATCGGGATTTTCCGAAAGTCCGCGTGTGGGGGACGATTGGCTGGATCGCCGCCAGTTGGGCCTTCCCCATGATCTGGCTTCAGACCGGCCTGAAGCTCGGTTGGATGCCGCCTTTTCTGGTCGGAAGCGAGATCGATGGTGTTACCGCATCGCTGGTCAGCGCGCTGAGATTCTCCGGCATCATTTCGTTTGTGTACGCTGCCTACTGCCTGGCGCTTCCGGCGACGCCACCCAAGCGTGATGCGGTGGAGCAGCTCGCCTTTCGCAAGGCATTCAAACTGTTCACAAGGCCTTCCTGCGCAGTGCTGGTACTCGCGAGCCTGGCTGTGGCGAGCATTCACCAGATCTACTTCCTTCAAACCTCCCCGTTCTTCGCTTCGCTGGGAATCATGGACAGCCAAATCGGTCCTGCAATGACCATCGGACAGTTTTCCGAAATCGTGATGATGGTGATACTGGGACTGATGCTCAAGCGGATCGGTTTCAAGTGGGTGATGTTCATCGGCTGTACGGCTTACCTGGCGCGCTACGCCGTCTGGGGCACAGCCAGCCTGCCGACGTGGGTGATGGTTGTCAGCCAAGTGTTGCACGGTCTGTGCTATTCATGTTTCTTTGCCACGTCATTCATCTACGTCGATCGGATTGCGGACGAGGATGTACGACACTCGGCGCAGACGGTGTATGGGATCATCATCCTCGGTGCCGGTCCGGTGCTCGGTGGACAGCTCAGCGGCTGGCTTGGAACGGTTTACACCCCGGAAGGCGGGCAGTTGGATTATTCTTCATTCTGGTACGCTGTGGCCGCGATGGGACTGGTCACGTCGGTTCTGTTCGCACTGCTGTTCCGCGATGAGACGATGCGCGCGCCGGCAAGCGATGTCGCAAGCGCCGAATCCTGAGAGGACGGGCGGCACTCTGTAAAATACCCGCCAAGCGCTTGCACAACACGCCGTGCGAAGAGGCGCGGGCTTACCTCGCAGGGCCGCTATGGGAGATCAGTACAATGGCAAACAGGTTGGGTGTTTGCTCGTGGTCGCTGCAGCCGAAATCGCCCGCCGATTTGGCGCGCAAGGTCAAAGAGGTGGGATTGTCGGCCGTGCAATTGGCGCTTGACCCGCTGCGACGGGGCGAATGGCCGGTCGACTTGACCCGCGAAACGCTGGCGGCTGCTGGAATCGAGATTCGCTCGGGCATGATGGCGATGCAGGGAGAAGACTACTCGACGCTCGAGACGATCAGGCGGACGGGTGGGGTGCGGCCAGACAAGCACTGGAAGGCCAATCTAGCCGCAGCCGAGCGGAACGCGGCAATCGCCAATCGGCTTGATGTGAAGCTGGTTTCGTTCCATGCCGGGTTCATTCCGGAATGCGATGATGATCCGCAACGTGGAATTATGCTTGAACGGTTGCGGGCAATCGTCGACTGTTTTGAATCCCACGGCGTCCGAGTCGCCTTCGAAACGGGGCAGGAAACGGCTGAGACACTCGAAAGCGTATTGGAACAACTCGGTCGAGGGAAATCGGGTGCGAACTTCGACCCTGCCAACATTATTCTGTACGGAATGGGGGATCCGATTGACGCTCTGAAGAGACTGGCCCCGTTCGTGCGGCAGATTCACGTCAAAGATGCACGTCCCACAACGGCGCCCGGCACGTGGGGAACGGAGGCTCCTGTCGGAGACGGCGCTGTCGACTGGACAGCACTCTTCCGCGAAGTGGCTCAGGCGCGTCTCCGTTGCGATCTGATGATCGAGCGGGAGGCCGGTGAAACGCACATCGCTGATATCAGGTTAGCCCGCAAGCTCGTCACGCGCATAGCCACTCAGGAAGGTGTGATGGTGTCATGAGCGAGGGCCGAGAGATCGGCGTGGGAGTAATCGGCCTGGGTTTCATGGGCCGCACGCATGTAGCCGCTTACCTGGCTGCTCATCGGTCCGGTCTTCCGTGCCGGCTGCGCGCTGTCTGCGACCGGTCCCAGGAGCGTCGCAGCGGTGTTTCGGATTCATCTGGGAACCTCTCCTTCGGCGCTGGGCAGGACTTCTGCGCCCGTTCGTCGGAGTTTGAGCACGTGACCGTGTATGCGGAGCCAGATGAGTTGCTGGCCGATGAGAGTGTCCAGTTGGTCAGCATCTGCACCTACACGGATACGCACGTCGACTTGGCACTGCGCGCCTTGGAAGCCGGCAAGCATGTCTTGGTCGAAAAGCCGGTGGCTGTAGCATCTCGAGATGTGGAGCGCCTGGGCGAAGCCGTTTCAAAGGCGCGAGGGCAGGTGTGCATGCCCGCGATGTGCATGCGGTTCTGGCCCGGCTGGGACTGGCTCAAGGAACAGGTGGATAAGCAAACGTATGGCCCCGTGCATAGTGCATGGTTTCAGAGGCTGGGCTGCAGGCCGGACTGGGCAAGCGAATTCTATCGTGATGCAGACCGTTGTGGCGCTGCTCTGGTAGACCTGCACATCCACGATGCCGACTTCATCCGATGGTGCTTCGGCGACCCGGACGCGGTCGTCAGCGCCGGGTCTATCGACCACCTGACGACGATTTACCGCTACCAGCACGGGCCGGATCACATCGTAGCGGAAGGTGGATGGGATCAGGCGGAAGGCTCTCCGTTCCGCATTCGATTCGTCGTCAACTTCGCGGAGGCGACGGTGGACTTCGATCTGGGGCGCGACCAGCCGCTTTTCCTGTCGCGGGCCGGGCGGTCCGAGCCTGTTCCCTTATCTCCGCTCACCGCATATGAGCTGGAAGTCAGGTATATGGTCGATGCGATTATCAGCGGCCGGATCGAGTTGCGCGCAACAGTCGACGACGCAACAGCTGTCGCCCGCCTTCTGGAGGCAGAACGCCTGAGCCTCGAGACCGGAGCCATTGTGCGGCTGTAGTCAATACCCGCTGCCGGTTACTTCAATTGCCGAATGTAGACGTTCCTGTACCACACGGGTGCGCCGTGATCCTGGAAGCCGATATGGCCGGCGCGCGGCATGTCCTTGTAAGCCGTGCGGAACTTGTTCTTCGTTCCGTCCGGGTTCTTGTGCGCCTCGGTCCAGTCGTCAAGGTCCATATCGATGATCTGCTCGCCGTTAAGTACAGCTACGACCTTGCTGCCTTGGCAAGTAAGCCGAACCCGGTTCCATTCGCCGGGCGCTTTTACCATGTTCTTGCGCGGTGCGAGGCAATCGTAGATAGCTCCGCAATCATGCATGCTCGGCTCGGGCTTGCCGTAAGAGTCAAGGACCTGGAGCTCAATACCGGTCTGGACGCAGTCGCGCAGGTTACCCGTGCGGAAGAAGATGCCGCTGTTGCTCTTGGGCGCCACCTTGAACTCCAGATCGAGCACGAAGTCCCCGAACCTCTCCTCGGTCCATATGTCACCGCCGCCTTTACGGGCCAGCGTGCCGTTGTCCACCACCCAACTCCCCTCCTTCAGTTTCCAGCCCGTCAGGTCGCGCCCGTTGAACAGCGGGACCCAGCCAGCCGACGCGGGTTTGCTGCTGGGCGTTGTGTCCGCGGGCAGATCGCCCATGGCAAACTGGATACCGTCGAGGTAATGCCGGAGGACGGTCGGGTTCCAGAAAATCTCGTTGCGATGGCCAAGCGAGCAGTAGAAAACACGGCCCTTGCCGTAGCTGCGGACCCAGCTCACGGCGAAGTCCCCGTCCGTCCGGTGGATCCCTTTCTTGCTCATGTCGGTCTTGTCAGTATCCAGGCTTAGCAGCACACGCAGGTTGTGCCGGGAATACGGCATCCGAAGCTGGTAGATTTCGTCGGTGATGTTGAACGGCTTGCCGCCGAAGGCAGCCGTCACCGGATGATCGGGATCGTCGACTTTGATGCCTACCTTCTCGTGCCAGGGGTGACCGTCGAAATACCCGCCCATCATCTCACCAAACTCGGGCCAGTTGTAGAAACAGTCGGTGGCGGCGTGGATGCCGACAACACCCTTGCCGCTCTTGACGAAATCCATAAGGCTCTGTTTCAGGGCCGGGTCACCGAAGAGCTCTCCGGTGCTGTTGTTGAAACACACTGCATCGAACTCTCGAAGCGTCTGTGGTTTGAACATGTCCGGGTCTTCGCTGATTATGGCCTGGTACGCACCCGTCTTCTCGCCCATGATCCGGAGAGCAGCCTCCCCATACGGGATTGACGCGTGCTTATAGCCCGCGCACCAGCTGAAGACCAGAAGCTTGCGTGGCGCGACCGGCGTAGCGGTTGGCTTGTCGGGGGAGGCCGCCGCGATCTGCTGCAAGTCCTTGTCGGGTATTGCCGCATGCGAGATAGCGCTCATAAGCAACACCAAGCCCAATCCCAATGACACTCTTATAACAGGTCGCATGTCAAGTCTCCGAAGAATCGAACAACACCAACCCCCTCGTTCGCTCCACGCCTCAGGGTTCGGGATCGATCGTCACCAGCTCGTATCCGCCACGCGCAGGAAGTGCAAGAATCCCTGCCATATTCTCATGTGCGCCGCAGTAAGCGTCAACCTCCGATCGCGACATGACCATGAAAGCTGTGGATAGTGCATCGGACAGCGCCGCGGAAGGGGCCTTTGCCCAGGCGCCCCAAGCGGATGCGGCGGGATGACCAGACCGCGGATCTATGATGTGAGGTCCGTGCAGCAGGCTCCCCGACCCGCTCAGGGCACATTGCCGCAGAAGAACCGAGGCTGGCCGGGCGCGTACACCACCGGGGTCTCGAAGCTGCACCGACCACGCATCCGCCTCTTCATGCGGGCCGCCGATGCCGATGACCGAACTCTGGCCGGCGTGGATCAGTGCCGAATGTATTTGCCACTCTCGAAGCAGATCCACGACTCTATCCAGAGCATAGCCCTTGCCGATTCCGCCAAGATCCACGCGCAAACCGGCAGTAAGCGCGGTTACAGTTCGATTCTTCTGGTCGATTTCCAGATGCTTCATTCCGATCACCGGGGCGGGTGAACGGCCATCCGGATTGCACGTAGGCGAAACGGCGCGCGGCGGACTGTGGGTTTCAGCAACGGCACCAGCGGTCACGTCAAATGCTCCATTGGTCTCCACGTTGACCGCAGCCGCCATCTTCAGGCAGTCAAGTGTTTCCATCCCAACTTGCACCGGCTCTTCTGGCGGCGCACTATTGATCCGGGCAACATCGCTGTGGCTGACGAACCGACTCAACTCCTGCTCGATCCTCTCGACTTCCGCGAAGGCTGCCCGCGCCGCCTGCTCGGCATAGCCGCGCTGTTGATCGGGGATGAACAACTCGAACGTGCAGGCCATCGCTTCATGCGCGAAACGGTGAACCTTAGGCGCAGCATTGTGGCCGTTTGCCGGGCGATCAGTATGCCGGGGCGCATTCGTCATGGTTCACCTCACGGCGCGTTACGGGTCCCGTCCAAAGGCGCGAGTCTGCATGTACTTTTCCCACAACCCTTCCTCGACGTAGACCGCCAATACAACATCAGGTCGCAGCCCATAGTAGCTGCTTGAGTAATCGCACTGCAGCGCATCGTCGACGGCAGGTTGGAGACGTGCTGCCGTGACAATCACGGGGGCATCCGGACTCTCGGGCACCTCCTCCCAATACCCGACCCGTGTGAACCGCCGCAAATACCAGGGTAGCGGCCAGTAGTCCGGACCTATGACCTTGACGACCATGTTGTGACCGTCAGGGTGAGATCCGGCGAGCTGCTCGATTTGCTCTGCCAGCCGCGCAACGTCGTTCACCGGGTGGGCGTAGACGTAGGGATTGCGGGGATCGGCGTGGAATCTGAAACTCCCACGATGGGCTTGCCATCCGAGGCTGCCGATCGCCACGGCAAGGAGCAGACCAACTACGGCCCTGGTCGGCGTCGCTCGGAACCACCGGATAAGCGCCACCGATCCGACGCCTCCGAGCAGGATCATCCCGTGCACAAAACCAAGCATGCACCACGGTGTTTTGTATGGAATGACGGAATACGCAGCGGCCAGCAACACGGTATAGGCTGTCACGAACCTAAGTAGCGGCACACTCGGATGGTTCGTCCCGTTTGCCCCTCTGAATGCAGTGATAGCACCAAAGGCCGCCAGCACGAGGATCAGCCCTTCGCTCCACGCCGGTCCGGGGGCGTAATGCGTAAACGCCAGCATGCTGAGATAATAATACCAGGGGTGATCGTGCAGGCCGCCTCCGCCCGCTCGCTCGAAGTACGTCGGGTATGCCCGCCAGGCGTCGAGCGCGCATTCAGGATGTCTGAAGAACACTGAGAACATGAGGATCGACACGGCGATGGCCGACAGGGCCACAACCGCAATGGCTGGCATACGGACGTGGCGTCGCGCCGAGATTCGATCATCAGAAAAGCGAGTCCAGAGCACGGTTACCAGAAGCGCACCGGACAAGGCGCCGAACGCGATGATGCTCGTCTCCTTGGTGGCATGCATCAGTCCGAGCCCGACCCCCACCGCCAGCGCCCAGCCCAGACGGCACGAATTAGCGTAACGATAACCGGCTGCAATCACGAACGCCGTGAAGAAGACGAGCAATGTCTCTTGTATGTAATAGCGACTGTAGAAGACCATGATAGGGGACACCGCCGTCAGCAGCGCCGCCATGAGCATCTCCGCAGAGCCCCACCCGTCGCGCAGCATCCAGAGCAGCAGGATCAATCCGGCCCCGAAAAGGACGGGGACAAGGCGAAAGGTCGAGGATGTGGTCTGGCCGAAGTCCGTAGCCCCGCTTATCCAGACGATGGGGAGCGTAAAGTAGTACAGCGTGGGGCCGTGGTACTCGTGAGGGTCATATCGGTATTGGTCGGTTCTCCACAGGTCGTTGAATTTGACGGCGTGGACTGCCTCGTCGCCGTGCATCGGGCGCTCACCGAGGCGCGGGAGGCGAAGGGTAAGCGCTCCACCGGTGATTACGACGAGCAGAGCGGCGATGAACGCCTTCCGTATCATTTTGCCGGTCGGCCGTAGACTTCGACTTCAGTGTAGTGGTTCTGATCGTCTGACGTGCTACCGTTACTGTAAAGACGGATGAAGCGCGCGCTGACGCCTTTGGCATCAATCAGCTTGCCCTCATAAGTCTCCCAGTACTCCAGCTCCTTGCCGATTCCCAGGCCGGCTGAGTTGTCGTGATCGTTGTTGAACAACGTCTTGACGCCGGTGATGAAATCCTTGTCGTTGCTCACCCGGACGACCACGTCATGGTAAACGCGGGCGCTGGCGTGATAGTGCCACAGCACGACAGCATCAATCTTGTAATCGCCTTTCAGGTTGATCTGCACGTACTGCAAACCCGGCCCCAGCTCAACATAACAACCCTCGTTTGCCTCTTTGTCATTGTCGGTGATCAAATCGAGCTCACCGATAATCGGCTCCTCGTCGCTGCTGCTCACGCGCTTACCCTTTGCAACGTTGGTCGAACCGCTCGGCGCAAGAAACGGTGGCCGCGGTTTGCCGCGCGGCTTCTCCAGGCGCGTTCCGGGCGGAACGTGCTTTGGCGTGCCCTTGAATGCGGGCTTCGGGAGCTTAAGGCCTATCGGCACCAGCTCCGCCTTCGCGACCTTCGCATCAGTTTTGCTGCTGGGTTGCTCTTGCCCCCATGTCAACTGCGACGTGACCGCCGCCAGGGCTGCCACAAGGAACAAGCTCTGCACTCCTGTGTTGTTACTTCTCATGATTCCGCTCGCTTTCGGATTCCAATCGCTCCAGCCAGAGTGGATGGTACTGCCTGGCCCAATCGATACTCACCCGCCCCGACAACATCGCCCACAGTGTACCGGGTTTGGCAAAGCCCGTTACATAGGTATGTAGAATCACCACCACCACCAAGCCGAGCGCACTGTATCTATGTATCGCATGCAACACAACCGTGGCGCCTTGACCGAAAATCGACGTCATGGAAGCCATCATCGATGCGAGGGCTAAAAAGCCGAGAATCGTGACAATCCAGAAGAACATCTTCTGTCCCGCGTCGAACTTGTCCGCGGGCAGGATGTCGCGCCGGCCAAGAAAGCCGCCCGCACGGCGCAGCCAGTCGGCGTCATGGCGAACAAAGCGACAGCTGTCAGCCCACATCACCACCATCGTCGTCAGGCTGACCGCATACACCGGTGCCGCAAGCATGTGCGCCAACAGCCACCAACCCTGGAGTCCACCCAAGGCAATCGCGCTCACGAGTCCTGTCACTCCCAGAACAACGAAGCTCAGCACGGTCAGACCATGCAAACACCGGTGCCAACAGCTCCACCGTCGCACGACACCGGAGCCTGGCTGCATCTCCGCGCGTCGCCTCCTGAACCAGAAGAAGTGCACGGCTGCCACAACGCAAGTAGCCAAGAGAGTGATTGCGGCTATGGTTCCGAACATCTGACCTCACACAGCTCAATAGTGGTGCGGCAATGGCTACCGACACATTCTCAACAGAGCGGACGCCGCGGCCAGACCGTGCACCAGAAGCACGGTGGCTAACACGCCCGCGCATCCCATCCCCAGGATTTTGAATGCAAGTCTAAACTCGAACGACGATGCCCAGACGCGGAGCAACGCCGGGCTCGAGCCTTGAAGCTCAAACATCAGCTCGGTTGGAGGCCGATCCACTTGCTGCCCGGTCTCCGGGACAACTCGACCAAACGAAAACGGTGCGTCCACAGCATGGCAATCGATGCACCCTCCAGATCCAAGGGACTGGGCAGCCGGTCGTACATTATGACCTATGGGCCAGTAGTACGGCGCGGCGACGGGATGGTCGAACATCACGGCCTCACCGTCCGCCCCCAGACGACGGGCTCTGCCGGCGCGCACGAAAACGTACTCACCACCATCAGCCTCCTTCTCGGCCAGTGCAGACAAGACCTGCAAAACTTCATCCTGAGTTAGCGGCTCGAGTAGTTGGCCGGTGTCGACCTCACGGTCAGGCAAGGCTTCACGGATGGCCCAGGCAACTTGCTCCAGCCGTATCGGCTCGATCTCGCCCCCGGTCATCCATCCCCAAAACGCCGGCCAAACCATGAGGCAGGGATTGAGCTTGCCATCGGTCGTGTGCAGATACACCGGACCGAAAATTTCAGGTGGAGTCGTGTCGGTCCGCTCGGTGCTGCCCACGCCGAGACCGTGCGCCCGGGCGGTCTGGAACCTGCGTATGTCAGCGGTTGGCTTTGGGCCGGAGTGGCACGCCGTGCAAGCCAGCAGCTCCAGGTGCAGCGGCGGAATACCGCGATGTAGCGGGTATGGTGCTCCAAACTGACCGCCACTTGCTGTGCCCCCTGAGGCTGCGGGCTCGCGCCCACCGATGTGACATCCGCGGCAGGTCAGATCCGGCCTGACCGCCGCCGCTGCCCCACCCATCTCGCCTTCATATGCGCGGGTCATCGCATGGTCCAGACCATGTCGGTGACAATCCGTACAACCAAGTCCGGCAGAGAGGTGCACATCCTGGTCTATCTGCCAAGCCTCCGGACTGCCGGGGCCCACCTCGCGAGTCGCATGGCAAAAGTAGCACCGATAGTCAGGAGAATTGCGAGTGATATCGAAAAAGACGCGGTCGTCGGGGTCGAAGCGCGAGGTGTCGTACACCAGTGAAGGTCCTGACTGCTCGGGGAAGTCCGGATTCGGCGGCATTAGCGGATCCCAATCGTCGGGAGCCTTGCGAGCCTCACCACGGACCACCGCGAGACCCATGGCTGCTGTCGGTATCCACCTGAAATTCTCCTTCGCAATCTGCTTCGCAGTTTCATTTCGATCGTATCGCCTGTCGCAACTATGGCAAACCATGCAGTCGATTTGGAGCGTTCCCGAGATCGCCCAACGCAACGCTTCAAGTGTCTGCGCGGCTGTGCGCGCATCCGGTTCGGTGAATCCCCCTCCGGGAAGGTGTCTTCCGAATTCCAGCAAGAACTCCCAGCGTGTCAGACCCACCTCACCGGGGGAGTACGTGCCGGACCACGGGCGCAACGAGACCGGAAGCTGCGTGGAGGTCAATGGGTCGGTCAGGACCCACGGTTCACCGGGCCGCCCGGCGTCGACATCCGGACTCCCCGCGTTGAAATGCCAGCCTGAGCTGATGGTGGCGTAGTCATGGCATTTCCCACAGGTGGCGCGAGGCGAATACGCCCCGACAGGAACATCGCCAGGAGCGATGGCCACACCATCCTCGTCGTACAAAGTGATTCGATGAACGTAAGGTGTGATGCTACCCGTGTGGAGCGGTGCCGGGGTTTCATCTGCCGGCGCGGCAAGTCCGGCCAGAGCGAACCACATCCACGTTCCTGTAACCGTCCTCGTCCCCACGTAGCGCCCTCATGTGCGTCAGACCCTGAAGTCTTCCGGCTTGAGACAAACAGGCTGGCGCTTCGCCACGGCCTCGTTGGCCGCCAGCACCGACACAGCCGTCTCGAACGCGATCTCAGCCGGGCAAGACAGCCGTGTGCCGTCACGGATCGCCCGAAAGAAGTTCTCGAGGTGCAGCTGATGGACGGGCTTTTGAATCTCTGCGAGCATTCGCTCTGCCTCGGGGGTCCTGTTGCCGTCTGGGGCCAGGGTCTCACCGATCTTCAGCTCGATAGCGTCGCGCCCCAGGGTTTCAACCTTCTTGGCCTCGTCCTCCCACTCACGTCGTTTGGCGTCCAACTCCCGGAAGACAAAGCCCTTGCGAGGATCCTCCGAAACGACCATTGAGCCCTGATCACCCATGAACGTCTCGAAGAAGCCTCCGTGACTGGTGGTGTTCAAGACCTGATAGAAGCCACGTACCACCTGGCCACGTGCGCCGTACTCGTAAATGGCCATAACGTTGTCGTACCACTCACGGTCTTTGTAGTAATCGGCGCCACCGCCGGCCATCACTGACGTAGGCCTGTCCTGGAGAATCCAGTTGAAGATGTCGACTTGGTGTGAACCCAGGTCCGCCATCGGCCCGCCCGAGTACTTTCGGTACCAGCGCCAGTTGCGAAACTCGTCCATGGTGGAGTACCCGTTCTTCTTGAGGGTCTCCTGGTCGAGTTCCTCACCCTTTGGCCACCCGAGGTCATATCGCTTTGCACGGTTCCATTGGCCGTACACGTGCGTGATGCGACCGAGCAGCTTGTCCTTGTGAATCAGTTGGATGGCATGCCAATACCTGGGGTTGCTGCGGCGCTGATGACCGATCTGAAGCAGCTTGCCTGTTTCCTTGGCGGCTTGAACCATCCGGCGACAGCCTTCAACCGTGTGAGACATCTCCTTCTCACAGTAGACGTGGATGCCGGCCTGCAGGCAGGCGATCGTCTGCTCGGCGTGCACCCAGTCCGGAGTGGCGACGATCACCGCGTCCAGGTCTTTCTCCCGGTTTAGCATCTCCCTGAAGTCGATGTAGGTGTTGACCGTCTGATCGTATTTCTTGAGGATATTTGCCGCATACCTGAGGTGGTAGGGCCAGACATCACAGACGGCGGCAAAGCGGATACCGGGGATCTTCAGGCACTTGGTCAGCAAGTTGCGCCCCTGGCTGCCCGGTCCGATCATGGCTATGCGCAGCTCGTCGGTGTTCCCTGGCTCCACCTGCGCCCAGGCAGGGGTACTGAGCAGCAGCCCCGTACCCGCTGCGACCGACTGCATGAACGATCGTCTTGTGACACCGTCGTGCGCTTCTTCCGTAGTATCTATGTTCCCCATGGCAACCCTACAAATCCAATAGTCCAAACCGAGTCGTTACTCACTCCGAATCAATATATCGTCACTTTCAAGGCGCAGCAAGCGGGGAGCACTAACGGAGCCTCTGCACCCCTCTGCGCAGGGCATGTGAGGCGAAACCCGATACGGCCTTGTAGAACCTGCACTGCACAATGCGCGATTGCCTTCGGCGCAAACCGCCGCTACCTTGCCCGTCAGGGAGCTGCCGACGTGAAGACTTCTGAGCGAAGCCCTGAACCCAACCACGGCGAGTTCGACGCTGCCGGCGCCGGGTACGATGCGCTCACGCTGTCCATTGTCATTCCCGCTTTTAACGAGACCCGCCGTCTTGGACGAACACTCGAACGCATTCGACGCTATGCCGAGCAAGTGGAGGCGAGGTGGGAAGTCATCGTCGTAGATGACGGAAGCTCGGACGGCACGGCCGATCTGGCGCGACTGTTTGACCCAGGCTGCCTGCGCCTGCACGTGCTGGTAAGCCCCAAAAACATGGGCAAGGGCTATAGCGTCCGAGAAGGCGCGCTGGCCGCCACCGGCGCGATGATCCTGATGTGCGATGCGGACCTCTCCACGCCCATCGAGGATGTCGAGAAGCTCCAGCCATGGATTGAGCGCGGTTATGATCTGGTAATTGGATCACGTCATCTTCCGCAATCTGTGCTGGATCCACCCCAAGGATTTTCGCGTCGAATCATGGATGCTGTCTTCCGGCGGGTTCGCCGCACGGTGATGCTCGCAGATCTTCATGATACCCAGTGCGGATTCAAGTGCTTCAAACGGTTGGTCGCGCGCCGCCTGTTCCCGCTGCTCACGGTGCACGGTTTCGGGTTTGACTGCCAAGTGCTGTATCTTGCGAGAACCTTGGGTTACCGTATTAAGGAGGTCCCGATCCGGTGGAGCGATGATCGGGACAGCCGCGTGAGGCCCTTGCGGGATGCCGCCCGCATGCTCTTGGATCTATTCGTCATTAAACGCCGACCGGCCGTTGAGCCTCCGCATGTTCGGGCACACGTGCACGCGGCGAATCACCGCGCCGAGGTCCTGGCGAGCGAAATCTGCGGTTGTTTCTCGTGCCAGTCGATATTCTCCCCGGATCGAGTCGAGGCATGGTTTCGAGGTCCTGACGATGACCGGGCGACCGCATGCTGCCCGGAGTGCGGGGCCGACTCCGTGATTGGCTCGCACTGCGGCTATCCGATCACCAACGAGTTTCTGGAGCGCATGCGGCGCCACTGGTTCGGAAGTCGTGGCGGGTGAACGTTCGCCACTGCCTCCCTGCTACCCGATGTAGGTCGATACCCCCCCGCCGTCGTACCTCGCCCTGCCGTCACTCTACCTCGAACCTCAGAGCGTCGATTGGCTCGCCGTCGGAGGTTCTGATCCCGCAACATACTCCCCAGTTGCCGCCACCCTGTGTGATCTTCAGCAGCAACTCATTCCACCCCTGAGCGAGGATGATGTCCACTTCGTCATCCCCGCAGTCGAGTCCCCGGGCAACGTCATGCCGATGGACGTTCTCCCCGTTTAGCCACACGCTTACGCCGTCGTCGCTGCCGACGTGAAGGCGTGCCGCCTGCTGCTGCTCTGACCAGACCCGCGTCTTGACATACCCACAGCAGTGCGTCGCATCCGCCACGCTGGTCAAATCAAACGCCCACGGGTTTCTCGGGTCAGTAACAGCCAGCGGCTTCCAGGTGACGCCCTCGGCGTCCATCTCCTCCGGTGGGAACGTATGGTCGAGGAGGTCCTGGCCCTGCTTGCCCTCTGCCTCGTAAGGACCGCTGAACAGCCAGCGAACACAGTACCCCCGGTGCTTCTGGATGAATTCCACTGCCTCGCTGACCAACTCGTCGGGTGTTTCGCCACCTGCCCGCACTCGCTCGATGGCCGCCACTGACTCGTCGTAGTGCTCGGCGCTGATCCCCCGGGCAATCTCCAGTACGGCCGCCCCCGCTTCGGCCTGAAGTTCCGGAGCGTCAACCAGAGACAGCGCATAATCCAGTGCATCTGGATGCATCACATCGCCACAAGCCGCGAGCACCAGCTTCTTCGTGTCGCGATCGTCCGCCGCCAACGTCATGGCTCTGACGAGAAGTTCCAGCGTGGTCAGCGCAGCGCGATCGCTCGGCAAACGGGAGAGGCGGACGAAACCGCGGAGGGCCAGCGTTTTGTGGATCTCGTTCTCGCTGCCCTGGGCGATGGCAAACAGATCGTCCATAACCGCTGGCTCGCTCCATTGAGCCAGAGCGCGGACTGCGGCATCGAGGACCTCCGGATCGGTGTCCTCACAGGCGCTGCGCACCACCACCAGAGCATCTTCGCCCTCTAACCTCCCGAGTACGCGAACGAGCGAGGCTCTGGCTGGCGAACCAGCGGCGGGCAGAGCGGCGAACACGGGCGCAAGGCTTCTTCCTCCGGCATTAGTCCGCCGGACCGCTTCGACGACGGCGTCTTCCACCGCTTCTCGAGTATTGGCGCCCTCGGCATTGGCCAACGCCTGCACCAGCTTCGACAGATCCGCCTCGCCGACAAGCGCAGCCAGGGCGCCGAAAGCAGCAACTCGCACGGACTCGTCCGAATCGCAAGCAGCGGCGAACAGCTTCGAAACAGATCGACCAACTCGGCGCGCCTGCAAAGCCTTAATCAACTCAATCCGTACCGGCGGTGGAGCAGTGGTCATCCGGGCCAGTAGCAGGTCGTCAATGTCCTTGCCACGCAACCTGGCGATGCTCTCTCGGGCAGCCTCGCGTGCTTCGCCCTTGGTTCGGGCAGCGGTCTCCGCGAGCAGAACAGCGGTGGAACTGTCGCCCAGATACTCCAACGCGCGCAGCGCGGCAATGCGGACTTCCGTTGCAGGGCTTTCCAGCGACCTGATGACCGCATCCCGGGCAGCCACGTCGCCCCGGTGTCCCAGGACGTTCAGCAGCAGAACCCGCACCTCGGACGTGGCATGGTCGAGTTCCGCAGCCAGTCCCAGTGTAACTGTCGTCCCCGGAATGTCCTGCGCGAAGCGTGCGGCCGCCCGCTGCACATCGCCGTCACGGTCACCGTGGATCACTCCAAGCAGGGTCGGCATAGCTGCCTTCCCTTCCGCCACGGCTATCCCTCGCAGCGCCGCCGTACGCATGTCCGTTTCTGAGCTCGATCGATAGATCTCGCGGTAGATGGCCGTCGCGCGCCTGCGCGCGCCTTCGTCTAGAAAAGAGTCCGCCGCGCGAAGGAGGGCCGCGCCGGCGTGATTGCGCAGGACGGGTTCCGCCCCTCGCCACAGCGCGTGCAGGGTGCTCAGCGATCGGGCGCCGCTGACGTCGGGCAGTGCGGCTATCGCGGCGATTGCAACGTCGTGCCGACCTTCGTAGATGAAGGGCACGATGACACCGGCGCTTGAGCGGTCTCCTCTCGCAGCAAGGGCGTTGATGAGGGCGATCTGCCAGCCAGCATCATCGGTGGCCCTGAGCGCGGCCTGCAATGCGCGGGTGGCGCGGCGCGAACAGTTGCATTGAAGCGCCCTACGGGCGAGCTCTCGAATCCGCGGGTCATCGTCGCCAAGGAGTGCGGCAAGACCTGTGACTACTTCATCCCGCCCGAGGGGCTCGATTTTCCGGAGCAGCCAGACTCTGGCCGGTCTCGCTGTCTCCGGTCCGACCCTCTGCATGATCGCCTCGCTCAGAGCTCTTCGCCGGGCCTCGTTGCCCGGGGCGGATGCACGATGACAGATCCTCTCGAAGGCCCGCTGGGGCTCCTGGCGCTCCACCAGCGTCTCGTGGCCCATGCCTTCAAGCAGCGCGTCGATGACGTCCAGGTAGGTGGCCTCGAGCCGGCTTGACGCTCCGGACAACACACCAAGGCTCCGCCAACCGCCGCGGTCAGGGCTCGCACACGAGCAAGCCGCGACGAGTATCAACACAGACAGCACAATGGCATCGAATCGTTTCATTGGATGATCCTCCCGGGCGACCATAGACGCCAGGGAGCGCGCTTGGGTCGATCCAACCAGCGGCTCGCCTCTTCGTCGCCGATGATCTCCTCTTTGACAGGGTCCCATTTGATGGGGCGGTCCAGCCAGCACGCGATGTTGCCCAAGTGGCAGACGATCACGGAACTGCACCCGATGGCTACATCACAGATGGGGCGGCCTCGCGTACGAATACAATTGAGCCAGTCCGTCCCGTGTCCCGGGCTTTCGTAGAGATGGACGTCGTTCGGCCCGAGCGGTTCCTCTCCAATCTCCTCCGGCCAGGTCTGGAAGTGACCGCGGTTAACCTCGATCTTGCCTTCCGTGCCGGTGAACAATACGCCGTTTGCCCCGTCGCGATGCATGGTCACGCCGTTGGCATACCTGTATGTCAGCATGTCGCAGCTCTTGCCGTCGGGTGGAATGATCTCGACCGGCCCGCTTCCGTCCATGCCCATGCCCCACTGGGCGATGTCGAAATGATGGGCCCCCCAGTCGGTCATCATCCCTCCGGAGTAATCGCGAATACGCCGCCAGCCGCCGCTGTAGTCCCCGCTGCACCGCTCACCGTTGTACGGCTGCCAGGGAGCCGGTCCAAGCCAGCGGTCCCAATCGAGCCCGTCGCGAATCGGCTCTTCCGGCAGGTACGCCTCCGCAGACGAGACGCCAACACCCACGTGTACGGTCTGCAGCCTTCCGATTCGGCCACTCCGCACCAGCTCACAGGCCTTGCGAAAGTTGGCCGACGATCGCTGCTGGCTCCCCGTCTGAAACACCCGGTCGTACCTGCGCACCCCGTCCACCATAGCCCTTGCTTCGCGCACAGTGAGCGACAACGGCTTCTCGCAGTAGATGTCCTTACCTGCCCGAGCGGCGGCGATCGCAATGATCGCGTGCCAATGGTCGGGCGTGGCAATCAGGACGGCATCGATGTCATCACGGGCGAGCAGATCCTCGAACTCGTTGTATGCTTCACAGCCTCTGAAGGTGCCGGACCGGTGTTCATCCGCGTAGTGTTCTTCCACGCGAACTCGGGCGCGGTCGCGTTTCTCCGCATCGACGTCGCTGACGGCGACGACCTGGACTTCCTTATCGCCCAAGAATCCCCCCAGATGCCCGCCGCCCATGTTCCCGACGCCGATGAAGCCCAGGTTGATCCGCTCGTTCGGAGCCCTCCACCCCGCACGCCCTCGAGCGCGCGCGGGCAAGATGTAGGGAACGGCAAGCGCCCCTGCCGTACCCTTCAGAAAGTCTCTGCGCGTTAGCTTGCGTCGCTTCGGCATTTCAGACCCTCGCTCGCCACCAGATGTTAGCTTGTCGTTCGCTATGTCATTCAGCAAGTCTACTGGTCTTCGACGTAATCGCAAACGGATGAGGTTGGCAAGGACAGAGGTCAGTCCTTTGCACTGGAGATGCCCTTCCAGATGAGCCGACCGCTTGCGATTGCGGTTGAGCCGGGAGGCAGGTACCCTTCACCATCAGAGGCGTGGACGAGGATCCGGGTAAGTCCCACGGGAGGTGATCGGACATGGCCGGGACCAGGCGAGACCTTTTCGTCGGCGTGGACAGCGGCACGCAGTCCACGAAGGTGCTGCTGGTCGACGGCGATACGGGGAAGATCGTTGCATCCGGGTCTGCGCCCCATCGATTTGTTGATGGCCTTCCGCCCGGGCACCTTGAACAGCATCCCGAAGACTGGTTCATCGCCCTGGAGACGGTCCTGGGCGAGGTGCTGGATTCTCCCGAGGTACATGCAGGCGATGTGCGGGCGATCGGTGTCTCGGGGCAGCAGCACGGACTCGTCGCGCTGGATGCCGCCGGCGAGGTGATACGCCCCGCCAAGCTGTGGTGCGATACTTCGACGGTCACGCAGTGCGATGAGATTCTCGACAAGATAGGCGGTCTTTCGCGGATGATCGAGCTGACCGGCAACGGTGTGCCCCCTGGGTTCACGGCGTCCAAGATCGCTTGGCTCAAGGAGCATGAACCGGCAAACTACGCTCGTCTTCATACGCTATTGCTGCCTCACGACTACCTGAACTACCGGCTGACCGGGAAGCGGCGTATGGAATGCGGAGATGCGTCCGGTACCGCCCTTCTCGACGTGCGGCGGCGGGTTTGGTGCAAGGCGGCCATAGCCGCCATCGACGACGAACTGGAGGAGAAGCTGCCGTCTCTGATGTCCAACTCCGAGCCGTGCGGCACCGTGACTCACGAGCTGACCTCGAAATGGGGCCTGGAAGGAACCGTGTTGGTCAGCTCCGGCGGGGGCGACAACATGATGTCGGCCATTGGCGCCGGCAACGTGGCTGAGGGCTTGGTGACGGTGAGTCTCGGCACCTCCGGGACCATCTTCGCCTATGCTTCGTCGCCGGTCGTGGATCCGGCCGGAGAGGTGGCTGCCTTCTGCGATAGCACAGGTGGTTGGCTACCACTGGTCTGTACGATGAATGTCACCGTCGCCACCGAGTTGATCAAGTCGCTTTTTGGCATGGATGCCGCAGGGCTCGAGGCTCACGCCGGAGGCGTGGCGCCGGGTTGTGACGGCTTGCTGTTGATCCCATACTTCGAAGGTGAGCGCACACCGAACATTCCAAACGGGACCGGCGTCTGGTTCGGCGCCAACCGAGTCACGCACACGCGGGGACATTTCGCTCGCGCCGCAATGGAAGGTGTGACGATGGGAATCAACTACGGCCTGCAGAAATTGTCGGCGCTTGGGATCAGCGCCCAGGAACTCCGCCTGACGGGGGGCGGGTCCAATAGCCCGACTTGGCGGATGATCGCCGCGGACGTATTCGGCCTTCCGGTCGTGTGCCTGGGGCAGAGCGAGTCGGCAGCTTTCGGTGCTGCGATACAGGCAAGGTGGTGCTGGGAACGGCAGAAGTCATCTGACGTTGCCGTCAAACAGATCACCGAGGCATGGGTAACAACCGCTGAAGAGACACGAGCGTTGCCGGACGAAAGGCGCACCGCAATCTACCAGGAGCTTGGCTCGCTGCAGAATCACGTGTCTGAGGCTCTGCGCCCGTCCTTCGACCTGCACCGCGAGATCGTATCGAAAGGGCTCGATTCGTAAGGGTCTTAACCATGACTTATCAACTGCGCGATCTTCGATACCAACAACAAAGACGCACGCGACCTGAGCTCATCGAGCACCTTCGGAGTTTCCGCTTGCGCCCTCAGGTATCCGTGGGCATCTGGTACTTCACGCCGTCCGGTGGCCGTTTCCACGACCGCTATGTGCCCAAAGCCTCAGTCGAAGAACGCATCGAGATGGCCGCCGAGATGGCTCGTTACGGCGTCACCGGGATTGAGGCCCATTACCCATCCGAGGTAAACGAGGAAAACGTACACCTTTACCGGAAGCTCGAAGAGCAGGCCGGTATTCGCCTGGTGGCCGTACCATTCTCGCACTTTTTCGATCCGGATTATGAATTCGGCAGCCTGTCGAGCCCGTACGCAGAGGTCCGAGAGAAGGCGGTTGAGATAGCCGTGGGCGGCTTGAAGCTTGTTCGCGACACCGGGGCCAACGCAGCCGTTTCTTGGCCAGGAATCGACGGGTACACCTATTCGCTCGGTACGGTGTTTTCCTGGATGTGGGACCGATTCGAAGGGGCCATGGCGGAGGCGATGGACGAGGTTCCGGGTACTCGCGTGGCGATTGAACCCAAACCCTACGAGCCGGCACCAAACAACATCTATCGCACCACCGCCGACGGCGTTCTGGCCGCGGCGCGCATCGAAGCCCGCCTCAAGAATGTCGACAACCGTCGCCTGCTTGATCAAGGCCATCGCCTCGTCTGCCTCAATCCGGAGGTAGGACATGTGCGCATGGGCTTCGAGGACTGCGCTGCCGCCTTCACCCTTGTTGGCCTGGAGGGGCGGCTCGCTCATACGCATTGGAACTCACAGCCGCTGGGCAACTACGATCAGGACCTCAACATCGGCGTGGTCGACTGGCAGCAGAACGAAGCGCTGATGTTCGCCTTGTGGGTCATGGGCTATCAGGAGTGGTTCGGGATCGACATCAACCCGGAACGCATTCCGGTGCACAAGGCTGTGGAGATCAACACTCGTGTGCTGCGGATCATGCAAGAGCGAATCGAGTCGCTGCCGGTCGAGCGAATCATCGACTGTGTCGAGGACCCGCGCGCACACCGCGGCGAGTTGGAACTGATCCTGGCCGACTCGATGCGCGGCGGAAGCAGCCTTTGACCGGCCTTGCACGGCTTGCGGGCGTGTCGCGGCTTGAGATAGAATGGCGTGATCATATGCGGCACTGCGCGTGGCAGTCCTGGGCAAACAAAGTGTCTGAACACCACCGGAAGAAGTTGAAATCGGAGATAGGCTGAGATGATCTCACCGTTTGCACCCCAACAGGCCGAGAAGCCCTCCAACCCGTGTGTCACGACCGATGGTCGCCTTGACCGGCGCACCTGGCTTGGCGTCACAGCCGGCGCACTTTTAGGCATAAACCTTGAACCGTTGATGGGCTGGGCGCAGGCATCCGGAACGAACAAGCCGCTGTTCAAAATATCTCTTGCGGAATGGTCCCTGCACCGGACGCTCTACGGCGGGAAACTCGACCACCTCGATTTCGCCCGCACTGCGAAAGACGACTACGACATCGACGCCGTCGAGTACGTCAGCTCGTTCTTCAAGGACAAGGCCACTGACCACAAGTACATCCGTCAGATGAAGACTCGCGCGAAAGATGCCGGAGTTCGGAGCCTGCTCATTATGGTCGACGGGGAAGGTGCCTTGGGCGACGCGGATTCAAAGAAGCGTTCCCAGGCCGTGGAGAACCACTACAAGTGGGTCGAGGCCGCAAAATCGCTCGGATGCCATTCCATTCGGGTCAACGCTCGCAGCAGTGGCACCTACGATGAGCAGATCGGACGCGCCGCCAATGGCTTGCGCCGCCTCACCGAGTTCGCAGCCGAACGCGACATGAATGTCATCGTCGAGAATCACGGCGGACTGTCCTCTAACGGAGCGTGGCTGGCGGCCGTCATGCGACGCGTCAGCCATTCGCGCTGCGGTACCCTCCCGGACTTTGGAAACTTCCACCTCGGGGACGACAAGTGGTATGACCGCTACGCAGGTGTTAAAGAGATGATGCCGTTCGCCAAAGCAGTGAGCGCTAAGTCACACGATTTCGACCCGAACGGCAACGAGACCGGGACCGACTACCGACGCATGATCAAGATCGTCATTAGCACCGGCTATCACGGTCACATCGGGATCGAGTACGAAGGAAGCAGGCTCAGTGAGCCTGACGGCATTCGCGCAACTAAGCGCCTCCTGGAGCGCGTGCGCGCCGAACTCTCGTAGAGTGCGAGCAGACGAACGCCGGTTCGCTCTACCGGGCTTGGATCGAGGCGGCTATAGCAGTTTCAACCATCTTGTAGCGTCCGGGACTGGAAGATTCTCAAGAAGAAATCGACTTCCCGACGCTACGACAAAATAGAACTTGTTCTAAAAGCGCCAACCGTCGCGGTATTCCTTGCTCACAAAGGCGTTGGCCTCCGGGAGGTTGGTGAACCTCATGTTGGGTCCGTCCCACTCAAGTCGCCGCTGCATACGCACGGCCACGTTGCCCAGTAAGACCGCTTCGGTAAACGGGCCGGCGTAGGCGAAGTTGGACTTCGCAAAATCAAGAGGTTTCTCGCCTTTGGCCGCCATCACCCATTCCTGCACGTGCCCGGGAGAACGTTCCAACACCCTTGGAGGCCGCCCGATCTCTTTCATGATCGATTCCGGGAACACGCGCGGGCTGTTCAAGTAGCTACCCGAAACCAGGATAGATGCTCTGCTACCCACAAAGAGGCAGCCGCTGTCAGCCAGCCGCCGGCCAATCTCCAGCCCTTCCGGCAAGGGCGGTTTCAGACCCCCGTCGTACCAGTATGCGACGAAAGCACGCCGGTTTCGTGTCGCGGGAAACTCCCATTTGACCACCGACGCAGTGGGAAAAGCCTCATCGGTGACAAACGTGGCCGCGTATGGTCCTACAGCGGTCGGATGACCCGGGTCCAACACCGCCCACATGCCGTCCATCGTGTGGCAGGCCATGTCGCCCAAAGCGCCGGCGCCAAAATCCCACCAGCCACGCCAGTTGAACGGGTGGTAAGCCTCGCTCTTGTAGGGGCGATGCGGCGCCGGCCCGAGCCACACGTCCCAGTCGAGGTTGGGTGGGACCGGGTCGATCGCCTCCGGACGATTCATGCCCTGAGGCCAGATCGGCCGGTCCGTCCACGCGTGAACCTCCGTGATTTCACCAACCGCCCCACTGTGGACCCACTCGTAAACCAGCCGCCAGCCCTCCTTCGCGTGACCCTGGTTGCCCATCTGTGTGGCCACCCGGTACCGGCGCGCTGCCTCGGTGAGTTGGCGCGCCTCCCAGGGGGTGTGCGTAAGCGGCTTCTGCGTGTAAACGTGCTTACCGAGTTGCATGGCGATCATCGTCGCCGGATAGTGATGGTGGTCGGGTGTGGCGATCATAACCGCGTCGATGTTCGCGTGCTCCTTGTCGAACATCACACGGTAATCCTGATAGCGCCCGGCCTTTGGGTAGTGCTCGACCGCCGTGGCCATCTGGTTGGTGTCCACGTCGCAGAAGCATGGGCAAACTACGCCAAGGCCGAGCGTTTCTGCAATGTGCGCCCCGCCCATCCCGCCAGTTCCAATGAAGGCGATCCTCAACTCCTCAAGCCACGGGGCGCGGTGTACGGATGGGGTGCCGGCTACCCGGATCCTCTCGGATGTCAGGTGAGCACACCCGGGCAGGCCGGTTATCAGGGCGGCCCCGGCAGCTGCGGTTCCCCTGATGAAATCACGACGAGTTGTCTGATTCCGTTCATCCACAATGTCGCTCCTCACTCCGCAATCCATTGACCAGAACGAATCGCCAGGCAGACCACAATCGGGGCGGTCAAACGAAGAACACGCGGTCACGACGGCGAAGCCGGGGTTGGCTCGCGGCGTCTTCTCGGATTAGATGCCGCCGCCGGAGCGCGAGGTTGTCTGCGGCCGGCGCGATGCTGTCGGGCAGCAACACCCGAAAAAACTGTGAGACCGGGTGAGACAACCACATGTCACCATCTCCGCGCATCTTGAAACCGGTTACGCGAGTATAACCACGCCGCTAGAGGCGTCAAACCGTCTTGATGATCGAGGAAGTTAGGTTCTTCCGTCACTTACTCAATCCGCAACTCATCGAGGAACAACCAGGAGGGGCCGCCGGCGCCCAAGTGCCAGCTCGGGCAGGTTTCCAATGCGTCGATTGTGAGGCGTATGCGGGTCAGTGATTCTGCGCACGGCAAGTGGACCTCGAACGGATGGGCGAGGTTAGCGGTTTCGCCCACGTCGTGGGTGAGGGTTGCGAGCCTGCGCCAGGTAGTGTCCGGACCTTGGCAGTCGACGACGATCGAACGAGGCAGCCAGATCCAGGAACTTGGCTCCTGGAGGGCGTGGAACGAGAGACGCGAGGGAACCTTCTCCGCGCCCTGCAGAGAAAGTGTGATCACCGCATCCGTTCCTTCCCAGCCGACCCAGTTCTCCCCATAGGCGCGGGTGATCGGGCTGTTGCCGGGACGCCCGCCCGGCAGACCGTCGACCAGGTGTCGGACATCGCCATCGGCGTACTTCGGGCTGGCCGGGGGGTTTGCATTGATCGAGGCGCCGAAGGCCAGGTGGTTCGGCAGCGCGGGGTCGAGCAGGCGTTCCCAGTCCGCGCGGTAGGCCTCGAGGGTCAGGTCATACTCGCGCAGCCGGCGGATGTCGGCAGCGTCGCAGCCCGCCAGGAACACTTCGAGCAACCCGCGCACCCTGGCGCGAGGCTGCAAGCAAGTTCCCACAACACCGTCAGCAGCGCGGGTGCTCCGTTCCCAGATGCCTCCGGGGCTCGCGCCGCGGCGTTTGGCTATCTCCAGCTCGGCGTAGATCAAAGGCAGGCGTGCGGTGCGCACGCGTGCGGCGTGGATGGAATGCGTTCTGACAGCGGATTCGGCCGCGTCGAAGTGGTTGCGGGCGATGGCCAGCACCTCAGGGCGCAACCAGGAGTCCATGGCGAGTGCCGGGTTGCCGTAGAGAACTAGCTGTTCGCCCGAGGCCAAGACCTCTTCGTGCAACGAATCGATGTAGGCCCGCAAGTGGGGTGCAGCTGCCCCGTAATAGCCGGCGAGGAACTCGTCGATCAGGGCTTCGACATTGCTCTCTGGGTCCCAAGCCAGCTTCGCAAGCAGATAGCATCGCAACTCCGCGAATTCCGTTCGCAGGCCGTTACCCTGCAGGAACAAGTGCCGCACGCCCGCGTCTGCGAACCATCGCACATTGGGTGACAGCGTGTGCAGGTTAGGGAAAGGCGCAACGGGGCTGGCAAACTGCACCTCGTAATCCCAAAGGAAGATGTCGTCCGTGATCCGACTCCAGCCGGCAAGGTCGGCGGGGAAGCTGCTATCGGGATTGGCCGGGATGGGACGGGCGCGGTCTTCCTCGATCGTGCATAGCATGATCGAAACGTTGTCTCTCGGTCTGAGGGTGCGCGGCGGCTTGCGCGAATATTGGTAGGCCAAGGTCGAGATGGTTCGCGTGGGGAAGCGCTCAGCCAGAGCGTTGACGAAGGTCAACAAGGACCCCATCCGGGTGCCCTCGCGCTCGTCGATGGCGGAACAGGGGCCACAGGCACAAGCGCTGTAATTGTCCTCCTGGCTGAAGGAGATGTAGCGCACGCCCGGGTACTTCTCGAAAGTACGTTCAAAGCTTTGGGTGACGAGTTCGAGCACATTCGGATTGGTCAAACATAGTTGGCTCGGCGTGCGTCGGTCGCCGACCAGGGAGAAGTACTCGGGATGCTCCTCGAAGTACTCCTCCGGATCTACGTGGTGGAAGAAGGAATGCACCCAGCGCGGCGCCCACAAGCGGCCGATCTCCTCCTGCACCCGGTCAAGCTTGTGCCACCGCCGGTACGCGGGATCGTTCGCAGGCCCGTAGTTAACTTGCCGGAACCAGATCGGCGGACTTTGGGTGATGGCCAAGTCGGCGGGCATGGTGACGCAGTCTATTCTCGGTATGTGCAAGACACCGGGAGCCCAGAAGCGAACGCCGAACTGCGTCTCAAGCAGGTGGTTGACCGCGTAGACAATCCCCAGGGGCTCGGTGGGACCTCCTTCGGGCAGGCCGGCAATCAGTAGCAGATCTTGGCCCACTACTCTGATCGCGAAACCGTCTTCTCCGAGGGCTTCACGGTCGATCCCGAGGTTCGCAGCCAAGGACAAGCCGGCGCGCGTGCGTCCGACCAGGATACGGTGGGCCTTCGGCGCGGCAGCCTCCCTCCGGACAGGCAGGGTCACGCCGGTCGCCTTAGCCAGAAAGGTGGAGAGCTGTGAGGCGGCCTCTCGTTCCTGCGGCGTGCTTTCATCCGGAACGACGATCGTCCAGGAACTGGCGCCCGAGACGATTAGCCCGAGGACTGGCCGGCTTGGGGTCTCAAATAGCATGTCATGGGAATCACGCGCAGTCGGTGCGCGGCAGCCTAGAAGAAGCTGGACAAAGAGGAGGATGGGCAGGATTTTGAGCATGGCGTCTATCCTTGGCAGGTAGGGCCCCGACTTGGCTAAGGCCCTTGAGAGCAAGTCCTTGAACGATGCAAGAAAACCAGGCATGATCCGTGTTCCACTCCGGGTCAGATCTAACAAGGATGCCCAGTGTAGTTGACAAATCGAGATCAGCAATGGGGTACATGGTTACACGAGTGATCTGATAGTAGAGGTGCTTGGCCGAGCCTTCCACTCGGCCGCGCGCAGATCGGCGGCCAAGCACGCCTAAGGCTCTGCGCTCGATGGCAGTGAGGCGATGGCCTACGCTGCTTGCCTGCGGACGCGAGATTGCTGATAATCGGCTGAATTCTGAACACTACCGCCAGGTCTTCGAGAGGTCACTATGCGTTACTCATATGATGAGGGAGTTAGGTTCGGCCGCAGTGTGATGGTAGTTCTGGCGACGGTCTTCCCGGCGCTCGCGGGCCGAGCGGTGCTCGCGGTTCAGGACGGATGGCCCGAGCCGCCGCTACCAGCTGCGTACACGATTCCGCTGCTCGATATGGCCGGCGAGGCACATCGGCAGGTCGTGGTGGACCGCGAAGCCGACCAGTATCTCGGCCATCCCACAACCGTGCTGCTCGAGAACGGGAAGACGATCCTCGCCGCCTATCCCAAAGGTCACGGCCGCGGTCCCATCGTGATGAAGCGCAGCAACGATGGCGGGCGAACGTGGTCCGAACGGCTACCCACACCCGAGAGCTTTGCCACCAGCCAGGAAGTCCCCACGCTCTACCGCGTCGTCGATCCGAAGACGGGCAAGAAGCGCCTGATCATGTTCTCCGGTCTGTACCCGATTCGCATGGCACGCTCCGAGGACGACGGCGGCACGTGGAGCGAATTGGAGCCGATCGGTGCGTATGGCGGGATCGTTGCTAACGCGTGCCTGCTGCGCCTGCGAAACGGCGATTACGTGTCGATGTTCCACGACGACGGACGTTTCATCGCGGAAAACGGCAAACGCACAGGCACATTCACCCTCTATCAGATATTCTCCAAGGACGGTGGCTTGACGTGGACCAAACCGGAGGCGATCTGGGCGGGGAGTGACGTCCATCTCTGCGAACCGGGAATCATCCGTTCGCCGGACGGCCGGCAGCTCGCGATCCTCCTCCGCGAAAACAGCCGCACACGCAATTCACACGTGATGTTCTCCGACGACGAAGCCAAGACCTGGAGCCGGCCGCGTGAGCTGCCTGCGGCGTTGACGGGCGATCGGCACACGGCGGTTTATGCTCCGGACGGCCGGCTGTTCGTCTCCTTCCGCGACACCACGCGTGAGAGCCGGACACAGGGCGACTGGGTCGCGTGGGTTGGCACCTACGACGACATCGTCTACGGTCGCGAGGGACAATACCGCGTGCGACTGATGGACAACAAGCACCGGTGGGATTGCGCCTATCCTGGTGTCGTGATCCTCCGCGACGGCACGATCGTTACGACGACCTACGGGCATTGGGCAACAGGAGAGGAACCCTACATCGTCAGTGTGCGCCTGAAACTCGAAGAACTGGACGCATTAGCGGCAAACCTCGCGCGCGACGGCGTTGACTACGATTGGCTCCTTGCCCCCACTCGTCAACCCGCAAAGCTGTTCTGTTCCGAGGACGGCCGCGAACTGACGCTTGCCAACGGGCTGATCAGCAGAACCTGGCTATTGCAGCCCAACGCCGCGTGCATCTCGTTCGACAACCTGATGACCGGCGAATCGATACTGCGGGGCGTCAAGGCCGAGGCGATCGTCGAGATCGATGGTGTTCATTACGAGGTCGGCGGACTTAAGGGCCAGCCAAACTACGCGTATTTTGATCCGCGTTGGCTCGGACAGCTCGAGGCTGACCCACGAGCGCTGCGGTTTTCAGGCTACGAGGTCGGCGAACCGCGGGAACGATTCGCGTGGAAGCGCGCTCGTCATCACGCGCCAGGTGCGGAATGGCCGCCGCCGGGCATTCACCTGCGCATGGACTATGCGTTCACGGCGTACAGCGGGCCGACCGAAGGGACCCTGGCGACGGCCCGCCCCGAGCTCGAGCATCTGAAGAAGGTCCGCGTATCGGTTCACTACGAGCTGTACGATGGCATACCCTGCCTGAGCAAGTGGATTACGGTGCACAACGAAAGCGAGCGCGCCGTGCGGCTTGACCGCTTCACGAGCGAGATCCTCGCGGCTGTGGAGTATTCCTCGCACGTTGAGGATCGCGGCGTGCCCTTTCCGTGGCCCAACCTGCACGTGCAGACCGACTACGCCTTCGCGGGTATGACCTATCACAACGCGGTGCGCAAGTCCGTACACTGGGTATCCGACCCGGACTACAAGACCCAGGTGAACTACCCCCGTCGCTCGCCCTGCCTCTTGGAAGTTCGCCCGGAACTGGGTCCCGCACAGATGATTGAGCCGAGTGGTGTATTCGAGTCCTTCCGGGCGTTCGAGCTTGTGTTTGACTCGACCGAACGCGAGCGCAACGGCCTCGCCGTCCGACGAATGCATCGCACCATCGCGCCGTGGGTAACCGAGAACCCCCTAATGATGCACGTGCGCTACGCGGATTGGGACTCGGTCAGAAGTGCCATCGATCAGTGCGCGGAAGTTGGTTTCGAAATGGTGATCCTCACCTTCGGTAGCGGGTTCAACATCGAAAACGACAGCCCGGACTACGTCGCGGAAATGAGACGATACGCCAATTACGCGCGCTCGAAAGGTATCGAGATCGGTGGCTATTCATTGCTGGCGTCACGGAGCGTAGGCGGCGGCCACGACGTGGTCATGCCGGAAGGACAGAAGCCAACGTTCGGCAACTCGCCCTGCCTGCACAGCGAATGGGGACACGACTACTTCCGCAGACTCTCTCAGTTCTACGAAAAGAGCGGGTTCTCGCTACTCGAGCACGATGGTTCGTATCCTGGTGACGCGTGCATCGCCACCCACCATCCCGGCCACCAAGGCTACGAAGACTCACGCTGGAACCAATGGCGGATGATCACCGACTTCTACAAGTGGTGCTGCGGGAACGGCGTTTACCTGAACGTGCCGGACTGGTATTACCTGAGCGGGTCGAACAAGTCCGGTATGGGGTATCGCGAGACCAACTGGTCACTGCCACGCGAGCAACAGATCATCCACACGCGCCAGAACATCTATGACGGGACGTGGGAAAAAACCCCGAGCATGGGGTGGATGTTCGTGCCGCTGACCGAGTATCACGGCGGCGGGGCGGCGGCGACGATTGAGCCACTCCACGAGCACCTCGATCACTACAAAGGGATGCTCTGCAGCAACCTGGCACTCGGTGTGCAGGCGTGCTATCGCGGCCCGCGACTGTACGACTGCGACGAAACCAAACAGCTCGTCAAGCGCTGGGTAAGCTGGTTCAAGGAATACCGCAACATTCTCGAGTCAGACATTGTCCACGGCCGACGGGCGGACGGACGCGATCTCGACTGGATGCTGCACGTCAACCCGCGCCTGAAACACAAGGCGATGCTGGTCGTTTTCAACCCGCTGGACCGGCCGGTCGAGAAGACGCTGGACGTGGATCTGTACTACGCCGGCTTCAGCGAAACGGCGCGCGTCTCGCACGAGGGCGCCAACAAGGAGACGCTCCGGCTGAATCGCGGTTACGCGACTCCACTATCCGTCCAAGTCGGACCGCGCAGTATGACCTGGTACCTGTTCGAGTAACACCAGAGAGAGTGTGTCGTATGTTGCATCAGCGACACGCGACGCAGTGACGCCAGCCCGCGAGCAGGTCCACGAGCGTTTTCTTAGAACCGCCCGCCGTTTGGGATGCAACTGCATTGCCTCGTGCAGCCAAGCGCGGTCGAGACTGTGATCTGTGCGTTCCTGGTGACTGCCGGCTGCGTAGCCTTCCAAGTAACTCCTGTCAGGAGTGCAACGAGTTCGCGTGTCAGACCTACCTTCTGCGGCGCTGTTGACAGGAGGTACGGGATAGGTGATAGAGACAAGGCAATCGAGATCTCCAAGAAACCACACAGGAGTGCCAACAGCATGAACGGCTTTACTAGCTCGCGGATTGCCGCCTGGGTGTTGATAAGCTGCGGGTGGGCATCGGCGGTGGCCGGGGATGAACCACGCTGGACACGCCTGATCCGGGGTGATGCGCTGGACGGCTGGGTTCAGCGCGGCGGCGAAGCGCAGTATCAAGTCGAGGACGGCCAGATCGTAGGCCGGAGCGTCCCTAATGCGCCCAACAGTTTTCTGTGCACGGAACAGGTCTTCGGCGACTTCGAACTCGAGCTCGAGGTCAAGGTTGATCCGCGCCTGAACTCGGGTATCCAGATTCGCAGTAACAGCGTCCCGGGCTATCTCAAGGGTATCGTGCACGGCTACCAGGTTGAAATCGATCCGTCCGAGCGGGCGTGGTCGGGCGGCATCTACGAAGAGGGTCGGCGTTGCTGGCTGCAAACGCTGGAGGATAACGAGGCGGCCCGAAAGGCGTTCCGGCAGAACGCCTGGAACCACTATCGCATCGTCGCGGTCGGCGACTCCATTAAGACCTGGATCAACGGCGTGCCGGCGGCGGACTTGAAGGACGATCTTACACGGGCGGGGTTCATAGCGCTGCAGGTGCATGGTACGACCGAGACCGAACCGATGGAGGTCCGTTGGCGCCACCTGCGGGTTAAGGACTTGGGCATTCCCGGGCGCAAACCGCCGCCCGGTGCAACCTTACTGCTCGACGAATCAGGCGACCTGACGTCGTGGGAGCACGCAGGCAAACCCGGCGCGGAAGTGCGCTGGCGTTTCCGGGACGGCGCACTGGGGGTTGAGCCCGGCACTGGCAGCATCATTACCAAGCGCCGTTATGGCGACTGCCGCCTGCACGTCGAATTCAGGGTGGACGACAACGGCAAGCAAGGTCAGGATAACGGCAACAGCGGGGTATACCTCCAGCAGCGTTACGAAGTGCAGATCCTGAACTCCGCCGGGCAGAAACCGGCAAAGAACATCTGTGGGGCGATCTATGGAGTCAAGGCGGCCGACTACAATATGGCCCTGCCGGCCGACGTGTGGCAAACCTATGACATCACTTTCCACGCTCCCCGCTGGGACGCGGCCGGGCAAAAGCAGACAAACGCACGAATCACGGTTTACCATAATGACACGCGCATCCACGACAACGTCGAGGTGCCGCAGCACACGGGAGCCGGCCAACCGGAAGGACCGGGACCAGCGCCGCTCTTGCTCCAGGATCACGGGAACCGCGTGTGTTTTCGTAACATTTGGATCATGAGCCTGAGCTCGTCGAGGGAACCAAAGAAGTAGCGCCGCCAGTGCGGAAGATACCATCAGCGCCGAGGTGAGAAACGTTGCGAGCATCACAAACTTCGCGTCGGACCTTTCTGAAACGTGCCGGTGCGTGCGCGCTCGCACCCTACTTTGTACCGCACACCGCACTAGGGATCTCGACGCAGTGTGCGCCTTCAGAGCGGATCAACCTGGCCGTCATCGGGCTCAAGAAGATGGGTGGGGCGCACGTGCGAAACCTGCTCGGATTCGAAGACGTGCAGGTCGTGGCGGTCTGCGACGTCCGGCGCGATCTACGCGAGGCCACCCGGGGCTCAGTCGAGCAGTACTATGCCGCTCGACATAAGGCAGGCACCTATCGCGGCTGCGATTCCTACAACGAATATGAGCGCGTGCTGGAACGTGAGGACTTGGACGCGGTCGTGATCGCTGTGCCCGACCATTGGCATGCGCTCATCGCCATCGCTGCATGCCGCGCCGGCAAGGACGTATATTGCGAGAAGCCGCTCTCACGAACCGTTGGCGAGGCCCGCGCGATGGTGCGCGCCGCCCAGCGCTACGGCACCGTCTTTCAAACCGGCAGCCAGCAACGGTCGAGCTGGGAGTTTCGCCGCGCCTGCGAGCTGGTGCGCAACGGCTACATCGGCCAGGTGAAGACGGTGCACGTCGAAGTCGGGCCGGTGTCGCAGGAAGTCTACCTGCCTGCGGAGCCGATCCCTCCCGGGTTCGACTACGAGCGCTGGCTCGGCCCCGCTCCCTGGGCCCCGTATAACAGGCTACGCGTCGGTTCCTACTATGACGATGGCTGGCGGCGCATCCGCGACTACTCAGGCGGCAAGATGACGGACTGGGGCGCTCACCACTTCGACATCGTGCAGTGGGGCCTCGGCATGGACGAGAGTGGCCCGGTGGAGATCATCCCACCACCACGAAGGCAAAGAACCGAGCCCATTCCCAGGATAATCGAGGGCACCGGCGTTTCGCAGCTCGATCCATCCTGGGGCCTAAGCTACGGTTATGCCAACGAGGTCGAGGTCATCAAGGACGGCAGAAACGGCGTACTGTTCGTCGGCACGGAAGGCAGGATTGAGGTCAACCGCGGCCACCTGCGAACTTGGCCGGAGAGCCTGCGGGACCACCGCCTCGGCCCCAACGACATGCATTTGTATCGCAGCTCGAATCACTGCCAGAACTGGCTGGAGTGCATCCGTACGCGGCGCCGGCCGATCTGCGACGCAGAGATCGGCTGCCGTTCCGCCACGGTCTGTCATCTGGGTGCGATCGCCCTTTGGCTGGACCGGACGATTCGATGGGACCCCGTAGCCGAGCGAATCGTTGGGGACGAGTACGCCGCCCGCTGGCTGGATCGGCCCATGCGCGCCCCATACCGACTCTGATGCTCCGTCAACTGAATGGCGATTGGTGAACAAATCCAGCGATGTCTGCTCCACGCACGATGGCGTAGTCTTCAAATACACAAACTCGCGCAAGCGTTTGTCATGTTGGACGTTACAGCTCGCTCGCTGGGTGTGGTGTGTTGGTCCAACGAATCTTGCGCGCCCGAGTTCCGCTGTCGTGAACGTCGGACAACCAGAGATCTCACCGAACCAGGGCGGTGGAGGACCGGGCTGCTTGCGAGTCTGGGGCGATCACCGGTCACTCCGTAAGCGGAAACAAGACGGACTTGGTGGCCTCGTGGAGCATGGCCGACGCCCTACGCACCGACGGACACGGTTGGCGACGGCTTACACAGAACGACCCATTAATCGGCGAATTGCGGCTGTTGTGCCGTGATGAGATGACCTTGATTGAGCAACGTACAGCGCCGGTTTGTCAATTGCGCGCTCTGTTGAGAGAATATCATCCGACCACGCTCGAGGCATTCGACGACTGGATGCAACCTTCAGCCTTGAGATTCTCGGAGCAATTCCCTACTCCCCAGAAACTGGCCGCTGCCGGGTAGTGGTCTCAGAAACAACCGAGCGTCAATCGCCGGGACCCCACTCCCATTAAGACTCAATTGGGTCCGCTGGCTTCCAGCTCAGTGACGAAAGCGGCCAGATCATCCAAGTCGATCACACCGTCCGTACCGGCCATGTCGCCCGGCGCACAATACCCGATGCCCAACTGGCCAAAGCAGCCTTGGAACGCCGCGAAATCGGCCAAGTCAACATCGAAGTCGATGTCGAAGTCACCGTTCCCATACGCAATGCACTGATCGCCGGATTCGTCGCACCACTCGTCGGCAGCACACGGATCGGTGCCGTCTTGACAGTCGAGCGTCACGTGGCAGGTCTCGGTCCCGTTGCAATACGCCCCGTCATCGCACAGGCCGTCGTTAGCGATGTTGTCGCACGAATCAGTGCCTTCGTTGCACGAGTCATCTGTACACATCACGTCATCGTCGCAATCAACGTCGACACCGTCCTGACATCCGAGTAGCACGTCGCACGTTTCAGCCCCGTTGCAGTACGCACCGTCATCACACAATCCGTCGTTGGCGATGTTGTCGCACGAATCAGTGCCTTCGTTGCACGAGTCATCTGTACACATCACGTCATCGTCGCAATCAACGTCGACACCGTCCTGGCATCCGAGT
>Ga0180434_10000080_pt1 | contig 133403 bp, 146 predicted proteins | sample SS_ome_7_FD_132453 | JGI IMG/M metagenome (GOLD analysis project Ga0180434, IMG submission 132453) | Hypersaline lake sediment archaeal communities from the Salton Sea, California, USA - SS_1_D_2 metaG | ecosystem: Environmental > Aquatic > Non-marine Saline and Alkaline > Hypersaline >... | reverse complement strand
CCACCCGTATCGGTCGAAATAGGACCCCTCCATCGTCCTTCGACCATGCCAGGACGCCACGACGTAATTGACCCTCGAAGCCATGTCCATCCTCTCGACTACAACCGGTACCTCTCCAGCTCCTGGACCAGCGGGCATTCGCCGACCAGCATCTGGATCGGCACCATGACGTACTCGTTCGAGTCCGGAGAAAAGTCCTTGAGCTCCGGAGCCTTCGGGTTGTCGCAAAAGAACGGGCTCCTGTAACGCCCGACCCAGTCCACTACCTCCACTCCGGCAAACTGCAAAAGCTGCGAGAAGTGCACCTGGTTGAAGAACGGGCCTCTGGCGGCTGCCGCCTTCATCGCGGAAGCCGCGACGATCCCGTTGCTGACCGACGCCACGTCAATCACGTCCCCGTCATCGCACGGCTCCATCTGCGCCCACTTGACGTCTCTGGCCGTGCACCTCCACATGTAGCCACAAAGGTAGGCGAAGCGGCCGTCCAGCTCCCACGCCAGGATCGGGGCGAGATCGTCATGCACGGGACAGTAGTCGTCCTCGATGAAGATGTAGTAGTCGAAGGTCGGATCGTCGAGATAGGCAAGCCGCCATCCCTCATAGGAGTGCCCCCTGTTGTCCCTCCGGATATGCCTCACCGGCACCCCGTTCACCTCCCTCAGCCACCATAGGTACTCCTCGTAGTCCGGCGGATAGGTGTCCTCGGGCCCGGTCGGCGCCACGATCGTGATCCTGTCGCACCCGTGCCTGACGCGCCTGAGGCATTCCACGTGCTTCTGGACCGCATGCCACCCGTATCGGTCGAAATACGACGCCGCCATGGTCCTTCGGCCATGCCACGACGAAATCACATAGTTGACCCTCGGAGCCACTATTTCCTCCTCCTCTGGACGGACCACTTCCTGATCGTGTCAACGATGAACGAGCGATCCTCGTGCGTCACCCACCACCCGACCGGGATGTTGATCTGCCGACGCTCGAACTCGTCGACGCCGGAAAGCCTGCCCGTCGGGGCGAACTCGGCCATCATGGTGTGGCCGTCGTTCCGCTTGTGGACCGGCGACACCTGAACATGGTGCTGGCCCATGAAGCTCTCGAACTCCTTCACGCCGCCGTCGACCAGGATCGTGTAGAGCCAGTAGGCGCTCTCCCTGTCGGGCTCGTAGGGAGGCAGCTCGACGCCATCGACGCCCTGAAGCTCCCGGTCGTAGAACCTGGCGTTGGACCGGTGCTGACCCAGAATCCTGTCGACATGCCCCAGCTGCGCCAGCCCGATGGTCGCGCACACGTCGTTTATGTGGAACTTGTACCCGAACTCCTTGATGTCCGGCTCGCACCTGAAACCCGAACTGGACTCCCGGCAGATGCCGTACCACCTCAGGAGCTTGCCCCTGGCGTAGTCCTCGTCGCTCCTGCAGGTCAGCAGGCCGCCGTCCACCGTCGTCAGATGCTTGATGGCCTGGAAGCTGAACATGGTGAAGTTCGAGATCGAGCCGATTGGCTTCCCCTTGTAGACCGCCCCGAAGGCATGGGCCGCATCCTCAATGACCGGCACCTCATAGAACTCGCCTATCTCATTGAGAGCGTCAAGATCGCACGGGTAGCCGCCCCAGTGCACGCAGACGATGGCGGCTGTCTTGTCATCGATCAAGAGCGCAACGCTGTCGGGATCGATCTCCCCCGTCTTGGGGTTGACGTCGGCCCACCTGATGTCGGCCCCCCTCTCCAGGATCGGCTCGTTCGTTGCCGAACAGGTTTGTGGTGTCGTGATGACGTTCGTCCCCGGCTCCGCCCCGGCAAGCCGAAGAGCCAGGTGAAGGCCAGCCGTCCCGCAGTTCAGGGTCAGGCATCTCGGGTTGCCGAGGCGCTGCCCCAATCGCTCCTCGAACTCCTTGACCTTGGCTCCCTGGCCGATGTACCCGGAGAACAAAACCTCCTGAAGCGGCTCCATCACGTTGCGCGGCATGTGGACCTTGAACAGCGGTATCATATCTTCTCCTCCTTCTGGGTCTGGTGCGGGGTGAACCCCGCCCTCTCGTCCTTACTCACCCAAAGCTCGTGCGAGCTCATCGACTCGTAGTCCAGCTCCAGCGAGAACGGGACCGACGACCTCTGCATCTCCCATATCTCGTATTTGATGACCGGCACCGGATACTCCCATCGCCAGCCTGGCATGGCAGAGCCGAACTCGTTCCTGTAGAAACCCCCGTACCTGCGCTCGTTCAGCTCCACCCACCCCGGCATCTGCCCCTCCAGCCTTATCTGCGAGCGGATGATGGACATCAGGTCCCTGCGCATGAAGACGACCGCGACGTCCCCACACTCCCTGTGGAGGACATGGGACAAGCCCGGACCCTGAAGGCAGAAGTCGGAACCGGACCCGACAAGCCGCCGGAAGAGGGCCACGTCGTCGTTCCGGACCCGGTCCTCCTTGAGCCACGGCAGCCCGAGGTCGGCAGCGATCATTCGCGAGGCGATGGTCGTCCCCGAACGAGCAGGCCCGGTCACGAGCACCCTTCGCTGGCCGCGCAGCCTTTCGATTGCCTCCACATACCTCATCCATCCACCATGATCGTGCAATGAGACTCCTCCGGCGGGTTCATCACCATCCCGAGCCGAGCAAACGAGTTTTGACCCTCGGCCCACACGTGGTCCTCCACCCCCAGCTCCAGGAGCCTGGCGTGGATGCTCTGGTCGTAGAACTGCGAGAAGCACCTGACAAGCCTCTGTATCTCCTGGTTCCGCACGCGGTGGGTGTTGCCTTCCAGGTTCCGATACTGAAGATAGCACATGTGCGGCACCCGCGCCATCCTGGTCGCCAGGAAGGTCCTCACCATGATCTCGTAGTCGTCCGCCACGTGAATCGCGTCCCGGTGGCCGCCGATGCCCACGTAGACCGACCTCCTCCATGACCGCAGGTGGTTCGGGGCCGCGACGATGTGCCTGATCGTCTTCGCGTTGACATTCGGGGAATTGGCCACGGCGTACTTCTGGCCGGCGTGAACCTCCTCCCGGTAGGAGCCGTATCCGAACCCCCAGTCCGTGAACGGGGGCTTCAGCTCCCTGTTCTGCCCGTACCTGACCGGGCTCCCGTCCGGAAAGAGCTCCGCGAAGTCGGTGTAGACGAACCCGATCTCCGGGTTCCTCCCGTACGCGTCGACCACCCTGGCCAGCGCGTCGTCGGTCAGCTCGTCGTCGTGGTCCAGCTCGACCAGGTAGTCGCCCCTTCCGAGCATGCAGGCGTTCCGCTTAACCCGGCCAATGACCCCCGAGTGACAGCTCTCCCTGAAGACCCGGACGCGGTGATCCCTCTCGGCGATGCCGGACAGCATCTCGAACGTCTCCCCGTCGTCGTCCGAGTCGTCGACGACGACCCACTCCCAATCCTTGTACGTCTGCCCCTTGAGGGAGAGGTAGGGCCGCATGATCCTGTCCCCGGTCTCGTAGGCCGGGGTGAACACCGTCACCAGCTTGACTTCCCGGCGGTCGAGGCACGCGGCGCCGATGAAGCACTGGATCGCCTCCCTCCCGACCCTCTCCAAGTCGGAAGTGTCCTCGTAGTGCAGCCACTTCTTCCGAACCTCCCACGCCGCCGCTGCCAAGGCCGGGAAGTCTCTGACGTCCCCGAACGTCACGACGACGCCGGGCCTCTCCTCGGCCAGCACCCTGGAAAGATCGTCGTCCGTCAAATGACACCTGACGTCTAGCTCCCCCGTCTCGAAAGGTGGCGCCACGCCCGATCTCAACTCGATGTTCTCGACCCCGAAAACGGAGACCACCGGAAGACATCCTGCCATCACACCCTCCTTGCCACGTCACAAACCGCCTCGACCCACGCGTCCGCGTCGCCGGAGCAGTCGACCGGATCGTTCCTGTTCGCATCCTCCATGTCGGAGGTCGCCTCCGAGCACAAGTCCGCCAGGTCACCCAGCACCTCCGGGTCCCTGCGGCACATCACGCGGCCACCGAGGCACAGGTGCCTCCTGACCTGGAGATCGTAGCCGTCGGCCATCCACTCCGGATACAAGCCTATCGCCCCTCCCCGCACGGCCGAGTTGAAGTCGTTCGGAGAGAAGACCCTTCTCTTCTTCGGACCGCCATACTCGCACGACTCCGGCCACGCCTCGCAGGCGGACGGCGGACACGCCCATTCTTCCGTGGCCTCCCTGTCCGCCCACAGCCCGAAAGCCAGCAGGGCCCCCTTCTTGTCGGGGGCGTGAAACCCGAACTCGGAAGCATGCAGCAGCCCCGCGCACGGCGTCACCAGGCGCCGTCTCCCGTGATGCAGGCCGAGGACCGGCGGCTGCGCCATCACCACCCCGGTCCGAACGCCGAACATCCTTCCGGCCAGCCTCGCCGCCTTCCTGGACGACACGACCACCACATCCCACCCGAGGTCCCGCTGCGATGCCATGCAACCAAGGGCCACGAGCACCCTCCCGCGGGCCACGGGGCACGCCGCCACCGGACCGACGCAGACCGCCACGTCGAACCTCGACGCGCAGGCCTCCAGGTTCCACGGGTCCAGCTGGACCACGTCGCCCATCGTCCCGAGCGCCTTCGCGACGAGCTCTGACTCCTGGCTCGGAACCTCTCGACTAAGCGCCAGTCTCAACGTCTCGCGCCTCCCCTCTCACCATCCTGTGACCGCCTTCCGTCCTCTCCATGAACCTGACAGGCGCCACCATCACCTCGGTGATCGTCGCCCTGGCGAAGACGTCTCCAACCTCCAGCCTGACCGGCAACGACCCCACGCCGAACACGAGGCACACCAGATCGCCCCGCCCCTGCTGATGAGAGACGACCGTCACGCCTTCGACGACGCTCTCGACACCCATCTCCGTGCCAGCCGGCAACTCCACCCTCAGACCAGTCGGGACCACCTTGTTCTTGCCTGGAAGAACCACCATCCCAAGAGAGGACTGAAGCCCGAACGGATTACCCCACGGCACCTTCATCGCACTCTGGCTTCTGGTTACCACCACGCTTTTCATATCAAGTGCTCCTGCTTGTACTTTACGTTACCAAGAGCTCGTTTCCGATAGCTTTTCGGAGAATGTTCGAGATGATACGCCTCGGCCCGCCTAACCCACCCGACCGATCCGCCAGCGGCGATGACCCTCTGAATCGTGTCCGCCTCTTCCCCTCCGTAGAGTAGCCGGTAGCTGCCATTGAAACCACCCATCGCCAGCAACAAGCTCCTCGGGACGGAGTAGTTCCCACCCCATACGCCGTAGAAGTTGCCCCCGGGCCCCTGGTGGAACCACTCCTCGTTGGTCATGTCCGGAGGGTTCCGCGCCGACAGGCTGCGGAGCCTACCGAAGTCCCTGACGTCCCCCTCCCGCACGGACTCCGAGGCGGGATGGGATACGCCGGTCACGAAGCCGCCCCCGACAGCGACATCATCGACATCGGCATGCGCCTCCACCGACTCTGGACTCAGAACGACGTCTCCGTTGGTGAAGAGCACCCTGTCGCCCCTGAGCCACGGAAGCGCCGCGTTGTTGACGCCGACCAGGTCGTAGCCACCATGCCTCCTCGTCACGTACCGGGCCGGGAAGGGCCACTCCGGACGGCACGTGTCCAGCCACTCCAGGGTCCCGTCCGTCGACCCGTCGTCGGCGACGACCACCTCCATCGGTGTCGCGGTCTGCCCAGCCAGGGAGGCCAGGGTCAGCGGCAGCGTCCGTCTCTGGTTGTATGACGCCACCACGACGCTCACCCGGCTGCCGGCCAGCCCCTTCCTGAGCACGTTGTCCCGGAACCAGTCCGAGGACGACCCTATCACCTCGCGCCAATGCGGGCCCTCCTCCTCGGACATGGTGTGGTACATCTCCATGAGGGCCAGGCGGTCGTCGTAGCCACAGGCCTCGGAATGGCGCACGACGACCCGGCCATCAAGCACGTTCCTCATCCCGTCCTTCCTGCATCTCCAGCTCATGAGGTGGTCCATGCCCCATCCGACCCGATTCCTGGACGGGAGCTTGCCGACCGCGGCCGCCCCCTCCCTGCTGACCCCCATGCACATGCCCTCCAGCGACAGGACGGAGCACGCCTTGCCGGCCGTCCTTGACGCCTTCATGAAATCCAGAGACCGACCCTCTATGGCCGGGCTCCAGCACCCGAACGGCATCGCGGAACCCATCGCCTCCAGATAGTCCGACGCCGGCGCCGTCAGCTCGATGTCGGAGCAGAGGACCCAGATCGCGTCACGCCCCCCGAATCGCCGAAGGGCCTCGTTCCAGATGCGGGTCCAGTAGATGTTCGGGAACCTCTCGGCCCCGGACGGCACCTCCTCCTCGTCAGACCCGCTGTCGAAGACCGCCACCTCGAAGGCCTCGGACAAGGCGTCCCTCAGCCTCTCGGCGCGCCTTCCGTCGTTGTGGCACATTACGACGGCGACTGGCCTCACGGGACGACCCTCCCGACCGCCCTCATCAGCCTCTTCGCCGTCACGGCCCTCTCGCAGGCCATCCGATCCTCATTGGAGCACTCGACGCGATAGACGTGGCAAAACTCGCCCCTGACATTGGCCTCCATGCAGAAACTGGCCGCGTCGCACTTCGACCCCGGCGTCACCGCCTCGAACGGGACGCCTCTCCTAAACGGCCTTGAGAACCTCGGGTCGCGCCAGGAGTGAGCCACCACCATCGGAGTCTCGGTCGCGGACGCCACGGAAGGCTCAGGACACCCGTCGACGCCGACGAAGACGTCAGCCAGGTCCACCACCGCCTTCAGCACCCCCCATCCCCCCAGCGGCCTCCCGGCCGCCGGCATCACGTCGTAGCCCGCCTCTCGAAGAAGATCTTCAAACCCGGCGACCGCGCCGGCAAAGCTGTCTGTCGGAAGGGCCACAACGGCCACCCTGTCACCCATTCCGGACCTGATCCTGGCAGCCTCCTCCTCCTGCTTCCGATCCGGCCTCATCTCGATTCTCCTGTCGGAGAGCCTGGCATCCCCGAGCAACCCCTTCGCGAACAGGTCAACCAGGTGCTCCGAACGCCAAACCTCGACCATGTCCAGCCTGACCACCCTCTCCAGCGGCTCCGGCTCCATGAAGCAGCCTACGTCCTCGACGTCCTCGTTCCCCCACAGCAGCTCCCGCAGCGCCGTCTCGACGACCACCCTCTCGTCAGGATGACGCAGACGGAACTCCCTGATGGCCGGCGTGGCCATCAGCACCCCCTCCACCGTCGGCACCGTCCTCACTATCATACTTCCACCCCGTGCTCAATCAGGATAAATGCCCTGTTCCTCGCCTCCGCCTCCGCGGATGCCGAGACGCCCTTCCACTTCTTGATCTTGTTGCAGTGGCGGTAGGCGTAGCCTGCGTCCATCATCCTCATACTCAGATCGAGCGCCAGCCACGGCCCCCCGAGCTCCATCCTGTCGTCGAACATGCCGACCTCCTCATATGCCCTCCTGGACAGGACCAGGCAAGCCCCGTCGACATGCGGAAAACCATGGTCCGTCACCATCGTCGTCCCAACAAGGCCCGCCCGCTCGTCCCTGAACAGGTCGACCAGATGCCGGACCCACCCCTTCCACGGCTCGAAGTCGTCACGCGCGACGCAGATGAAATCGCCGGACGTCCGGCTCACGCCGTCGTTCATGGCCGCGCCCCACGTCCTGGTCGGCGTCCACGCGACCGACACGGCATCACCCCCGAGGGCCCGCGCCACGGCCTCCCTGGCCAGCGCCGCCTGATCCACCGAGCCGCGAATGAGCATCAGCACCTCGATGGCGTCATTCACATGAAGCTCTCGGACCCTCTCGACGGCGCCATCGACGTCATCCCCGTCATGGACCGCGACCACGCTGAACATCGGACGCCCCGGGACCGGCTTCCATCTCCTCGGCTGCTCCGACCTCGTCGTCGGCGTCGCCACCCTCCACGGCCTGTGCTCGACCGGATCACCCCCAGGCAGCCCCAGCACGATCTCGTCGCCGAGATGGTCGTCGACCAGCCGCGCCGTGATCCCGACATGGCCGTCCGGCCCCCTCGGCATGCAGTTCGGGCAGCTCGGGCAGACCTCCAGGGCCCTCGGCACCTTCATGGCCTCGGCAATGGCGTACGGGAAGCTCTGATTGCCCACGAACAGCTTTGACCCCCTGATGACCGAGGCCAGCTCCAGAACCGACAGCGGACCCGCCATTCCCACGTTGACCCCGGTCTCCTTGACGAACGCCTCGTGCTCGTCCTCGAAGCCGACGAAGACGCATCTGGACTCGTGCGGCTTCAGGACCGCCCAGTCCATGGGCCCGTGGTACCTGGAGCTCCTGGCCACGACGATATCCGCCTCGTGCAGAGGCTCAACCGTCCCCGGGTCGATCCACGGCATGGCCAGGTCGCGCTCCACCCCGAACCTGTCGAGGTGCTGCCTGGCCAGATGCTCGCCCTCGGTCGGGAGGTCCCTGAACAGGTCCAGGTCCCAATCCGGCTCCGAGCCGTCCCACCTTACCACGTCCTCGACGTACGGCTGCCTCCTCAGAAGCTCGGCCAGCTGCGCCAGGTCCTTTTCGCTCATCGGCCTGCCGACGTACCTCTCCGGATCGATCGCCACCGCCAGGACGCCCCCGCCGAGAGCCTCCATGGCCGGGAGCGAGTAGATGATGTCGCCCCGGGCGCCGGAGTGCTTGAACACGCCCCTTCCGGGAACCACCTGCGCCCGGCGTATCACCACCTCCAGGAACGCCTCGGCCCCGTCGCTCCTCCTGGTCTGGTCGACGCCCCTCTTGGAACGGTCGTACCCCGTGTCGACGACCTGCAACCTGCGAACGTGATAGCCATCCAGGCCCGCGAGCATCTCGGCCACGTTGACCGACATCTCGCTCCACGACTCGGCCTTCCATATCGTGAAGGTGTACTTGTGATCCCTGTTCCACCTGGACGGCCAGACGCCCTGCTCGTAGAGGTCCTCGTCGGGGACCGTCAGGACCAGGTGGCCTCCCGGCCTCAGCAGCGCGAGCCACTGGAGGAGGGCGTCCCTCGGCCTGGACATGTGCTCCAGGCAGTTCGACGAGTGCACGAAGTCGTAGGCGCCCTTGCGACCCTTCGGGAACCGGAGTATCTCCTCGGCGTTACCGTCCTGGCGGTCGAACGTCTCCACCGAGACCACGCCCTCCCACCACTCGCTCAGGAACGGATCGTCCCCGGAGCCTATGTCAAGCCCGCGCCCGACGAAGACCTCGTCCCAGAACGGGTCCTTGACGCGTCTTCTGTACGCCTTGCTCGTCTCTCTCATTCCCCACCTCTTGTTCTTGGCCACACCCGACCGCTGACGGCAGCCACGCTCACGGCCTTCCCCCCGACTCCGAGACGCCGAAGAACTTCCTCACGCCGAGCCCGTCGTACGCCACCACCTCCCTCTTCACGCCGCCCCCGTAGACATCCTTCTCCCCGAGGCTCCGTCTCGCCCCCTCCATGACGGACCACGACCTCGCGATCTGCCTGAGCCGCTTCATGAAACCCTTCGGCTTCGCGTCCTCCAGCGACAGCTGGCCGGTCAGCCACGACGAGTAGAGTCCAATCTCGTTGTCGTTCGACGCCAGGATGATGTCATGCGGGACGCCCACGTCCACCGCCATCACCCTCTCGGCGAAGCCCTCGTCGACCGAGCACGTGTCGTGCAGCAGAAGGACGTACTTGTTCCCTTTCCCCTCTGCCGCCAGCCCCGCGAAGCCCTGCATGTCCCACGGGACGAAGACGAACCTGACACCGTCACGCTCCTCCTCCCTCGGGTCCTTCCTGGCCCCGCAGACGACAACCTCGACGTCTCCGGACTCCACCCCGGCCCTGGCCAGCGACTTCAGCAGCCGCGGCATCGTCTGCTCGTGATAGTCGACATGGCTCGACACCGCCACCGAGAAGTCGGTCCCGAGAGGCTCGTACGGCCAGATGGCGACCCGGGCGAAACCTTTCGAGCTTGCGCTCGTCACGTCCTCCCCGACGATCCGGCAGCCGCCGTACCCCGCCTCCAGGCCGTCGAGGCGGTGCAGCACCCGGTCCTTCTGGTCCAGGACCAGGAGAGCGCCCCCGTCGACATCCCAGTCCCCCGGGTGCGTCAGCGTCAGGCTGCCCATCCTTCGGTAGTACGAGTTCCCCTTTATGTTGCGCGCCAGCGTCAGCCTCCTGTCGCACAGCTCCTCCTGGACCGACTCGTGCGTGAACGGGAACGTCGGGGTCTTCATCTTTCACCTCACTTCTATTCCGAACCTTTCTCCAATGACCTCTATCGCCCTGGCATGGTAAGTGGGCTCGAACTCCTTGCCGGCCAGCCCGGGGACGCTCTGCGACCTGCCGCCCCACCACGTGTGCCAGACCCAGCCTGCGTAGTCGCACGGGTTCGGCTTGTAGCCCTCCCCGAACGACACCAGCTCATACTTCCACATCTTCATCCTCTTGCCCTCGGCCTCGCAGTCGATGGCCATCTGCTCGCCAGTGTCCGTCTCCGGCCAATGGTCCATGAAGGTATGGTCCCGAACCCATCTCGTCCAGCCGAACAGGTAGGACGGGCAGACGTAGCTCTTCAGCTTCCGGCCCCAGCCCCTGTCAATCCCGGCCAGAACCGTGTCCTCGTCCAGGAACAGGGCCGGCGTCGTCCAGGCCGGGCTCACCGGGAAGGCGTCTGAGCAGAGGGTGCAGGCGATGTTCTTCGAGGCGTGCCGGACGAGGCGGTCCAAGGCTTCCCCGTGCCGCATGGAGTTATTGGCCCCCTTGAGAAGAATCACATCGTCCTGATCCGACAGCCACTCCGGCGTCCCGTCGGTGGACCCGTTGTCGTAGATCAGAATCTCGTAGTCGACCATCCTCGTCAGCTTCCTGATCTGGGAGATGGCCACCTTCGTGTAGGGAAGCACGTTCCAGGTCAGAATGCAGATCGAGATTCCCCCCAGGTCCCGGCGCCTCTGAAGCTCGCCGAGCCAGTCAGCCAGCATCCCGTGCTCTGCCGCGCAAACCTCGCCCGTCAGACACGAGTGAAACTTCTCCAAGGCATGCTGTTTAGCAGCCTCAAGTGTCATCCACTCACTCATCGGACCTCGTCCTCTCCGACTATCACCTCTCCCGGCTCCGGTCCCGTCCTCAACCTCATCCCGAACAAGGTAGTTCTGCCCGTCTGGACCGGGTCCAGGTGCGGCAAAGGCCCGACCTTCACGGCCTGGGCGCTCAATCTCTCGTACAGGTGGTCCGAGACCACCACCGCGTCAACCGGCCCCCTTGTCCCTTCCGCCCTCGACATGGCCATCGCCACGTCGTCGACGGTCAAGGCGTATGTCGCATCAACCTCGGACGAGGTCGTTCGCCCTGGCGTAGCTCTCCTCGGTCCCTGCATCGGTCCACCATCCTTTCATGGTCGAGAACGACAACTCGCCCCTAATAAGGTACGCGTTATTCACGTCCGTGATCTCCAGCTCTCCCCGCTCACTCGGCCCCAGGCCGTCCACGATCTCGAAGACGGAGCTGTCATAGAAGTAGATTCCAGTCACGGCCATGTTCGACTTCGGCTTCTCCGGCTTCTCCTCGATGCCGACGATCTCCCTCAGCTCGGCGTTCACCTCGGCCACCCCGAACCGCCACGGGTCGGACACCTTCTTGAGCACCACCATCGCCCCGTAGTCCACGTCCCTGTACTCCAGGAACGCCTGGACGAACGGCCCCAACGGGTCCTTGAAGATGTTGTCCCCGAGAAGGACGCACATGGAGTCCCCCTCCCGAACGAAGCCGCGCGCCAGCCCGAGAGCCTCGGCGATCCCGCCAGCCTGGTCCTGGACCCTGTACGTGGTCTGGCAGCCGTACTCGGCCCCGCTCCCGAGGAACTCGGCCATGTGGCCCACGTGCTCGCCGCCGGTCACGACCATGATGTCCTCGATCCCGGCCTCCACCATCTTCTCGACGCAGTGCTGGAGCATCGGCTTCACCCCGACCGGCAAAAGATGCTTGTTGGTCACTTTAGTCGCCGGCATCAACCTCGTTCCCTTGCCACCCGCCAGTATAACGCCCTTCATGTCTTTCCCTTTCGTCGTTCTGCCACCTTGAGCCCGTGAATCCTCAACGCCTTGGCGACGACCGTCCACTGCGCAACCGGCCACATCGACTTGAAGTCGATCAGCGTGTCGCCAATCTCACCCGCCAACTCAGCCCCCAACTCCCGATCCTCGTCGGTCGTCGGCAACTCGGAATGATGCCTGTCCAGCTTCTCTATCCTCATCCCTCAACCCTCCACGAGTCGAACCCGAACAGCCTCTTCATCTTCTCGGCCGCCACCTCCTCCTCCCGGTCCAGGGCGTACCGGTGGGAGACCGCGTCGTCCAGCAGCCACTCCGCCCCGCCCTCCTCCAGGACCCGGTCCAGGGCCCATCCGAAGCTCCTCCTCAGAGCCGCGTCGCCGCCGCACGCCGACACCCTGGTGTGGCCCCCGTGATGGTAGACCATGTCCCCGTAGACCACCCCGACCTGCCTGTTCAGCTCCGGATCGAAGTCGGTCATGGAGAGCGGGCACCGGCTCGGCATGAAACCCTCGCACCGGAGCCCCATGGTCTTTATCAGCTTGACCACCTCCAGGCCCGTGTCGTCCCCGTCCGCGAAGCCGACCCCGAAATGGGTCGCGAACTCCCTCGGGACAAGCTGGCACGCCACGTGCGTCGACTCCCAGCAGTGCTGGCTCCTGACTCTCCACTCGATCGTGTCCCGACCCATGTCGGCCGGAGGGGGCGCCCACGGATGCAGGATGCCCGCCGCTCCGACGCCGGCACGGACCACGCCGGCATGGAGCCCAGCCAGCCACCCGTCGGCCACCGGCAGGCAGTCGGAGTCGAGAGTCAGGACGAACGGAGCCCCATGGCGCGCCACGCCTGACGCCAGGGCCTCGTCCAGCATCCTCCCGTGGACCCCTGGCCCGTCCAGCACGTCGACCCTCAGCACCATGGCCGTGGAGGGACAGAAGGCCCCCAGGACGCCGTCCAGCTCTCCTGGCTCGGCGTCCCGGGTCACGATCAGGAACTCGTAGTCCATCTTGGTGTGGCGGACGACGGCCCTGGCGCACGCCTCCATCATGCGAAGCGTGCCGGTCCGGTAGCAGCAGACTATCGTGACCGCGCTCACCAATCGACTTCCGTGACCCCGGTCGACGGAGCCTCCTTGTCCTTGGACTTGGCGTACTGCACCGCGACCCGCTCGGCCTCGGCCTCCTTGATGATCTCGGTCGTCCCCGCCTTCACGTCGCGCGAGATGGCCTTGGTGGAGTCCATGATGGTCATGCCCGGCCTCGCGGCCGGCCCGGTGCCGCCGAGCATAACGCACTTGACGCCGTCCATGGCTCCAGCCTCGCGCCTCTCCTTCTCCGGAGGCAGTATCCCCACCTCCAGCACCTTGTAGACACAGACCCCGAACACGTCGTCCCGCGTCTTCGTCTTAACCCTGAGACAGTCTCCCGGCTTCAGCATCATCAACGTCCTCCTTTGTGAACACCACGCAATCACCATCGTCGTCGAAGAAGCGTTGGCCGCCATCCTCGAACCTCTTCATCGGGACCAGCGCCACGTCGCCAGTCTCGAACTCGTCCTTGAACCTCTGCTTTCCACCCTCGAACACGTAGAACATGATCGAGTCTATCCCGTCGTCCAGAAACACCTTCCACATCGGGTTCCCGTTCCTGGACGTGTGGTTGACAATCGAGTCTATCCGGCCGAAGAGGCGCACCCTGTCCCGGATCGCCTCCTCCCCTATGGTCTGGGCCTTGGCCTCCGATATCAGGGCCCCGCACCTCTTCACCAGCGGGTCGACCGACATCACGAGCCCGCACATCTCGCGCTCCTTCTCCAGCCACTCGTCGTCCGACAGCTCGACGGGGGGCGTCTTCTGCTTTCGCAGCTCGGCGAACTTGGCCGCCACCTCGTTCCGGGCACCGAAAGAGTCAAAAGCCCCAGCATACAGCAAGCTCTCAAAGACCCTCTTGTTGAGCTTCTGCTTCGTCGCCTTGTAGGTCCCGTCCTTCTGCTTCCGGTTGACGGTCGCCATCACCCGAGCGTTGAAATCCTCGATGCCCGTGAACGGCTGCGCCGCCTCGATCTCCGTCGCCGACGTCGCCACGTTCTTGACGTGCCCCAGCGAGAACCGGATGGACGGCCCCTCCAGCCTGAACCCCACGCCGCTCCTGGAGACGTCCGGGGGCAGCATGTCGATCCCCCGGCGCCTGGCGTAGTTGACGTACCGGACCAGGATGTTCGAGGAGCCGTGCTTCTTCTTGCCCTGCTTCGTGTTGTTGAGCAGCGCCGCCATGTACTCCACCAGGTAGTTGTGCTTCAGCCACAGCTCCACCGTCGTGATCGCGCTGTAGGTGATCGCGTGTGATTTGTTGAACCCGTATTTTGCGAATTTCACGACCAACTCCCACAGGTCCTCCACCTGCCTCGTCGTCACCTCACCGGAGTCGATCCTCGGCTGCGCCCCGTTGACAAAGTCCTCCTTGACGCTCCTCATCAGCTCCACGTTCTTCTTCCCGCACGCGCGCCGAAGCCTGTTAGCCTTGGGCCCGTCGAAACCGCAGAGGGCCTGGCTTATCTGCATCATCTGCTCCTGGTAGACGATGATCCCGTAGGTCGGCGCCAGTATCTCCCGGATGCAGTCGAGCACCTCGTACGGCTGCCCGTGCTTCCTCCTGGCGTACTCCATGTCCATGCCCATGTCCTTCGGACCAGGCCGGATGAGGGACGTGATCGCGGCCACGTCGTTCAGCGACTCCATGCCCACCTCGGCCACTATCGGCATCGTGGCCGGGTTCTCGAACTGGAAGATGCCAACCAGGTCCCTCCTGGCCTCCTGCCGGATGGAGTTCCGGTCGTCAATAGGAATCTCGTCCCGAATCGGCCTGACCCCATGCCTGTCCTCGATGAAGCTGATGCAATCGGCTATCACCGGGAGGTTGTTGAGCCCCAGGATGTCGTACTTCACCAGGCCGAGCTCGCTGAGCTCCTGCACAGTGCCGGACTCGGCCCAGGCGGACAGGATGCCGCCCTTGGAGTCCCTCAGGACCGGGATGCGCCCCTTCAGGCTACTCCCCGATATGATGACGCCACCCGCGTGCTTGCCCATGTTGCTGACCTGGTTCCGGATGATCTCGGCATGGAAGCGGACCTCCGGGTTGCGGTCCAGGTAGTCGGCCAGCTCCGGGTAGTGGGCGCAGACGTCGTCCAGGTCCATCTTGTCGACGATCTCCTCGTCGCCCTCGTCCCCGACCTCGAACGACTTCAGCGGCTCCAGCTTCTTCGTCACCGCGTTGGCCTCGTGGACGTCCAGGGCCAGAACCCTGGCGACGCCGAGTATGACAGCCCTGGTCTTGTAGGTCGAGTAGGTCCCGATGGAGCAGACGTTGTCCTCCCCGAAGACCTTGACAATATGGCCCTTCACCCACTCCCTCACCCGCGGGTCGAAGTCGGTGTCGATGTCCGGAGCATCCCGGCGCCCCTCATCCAGGAACCTCTCGAAAAGGAGGCCGTGCTCCAGCGGGTCACAGTCCGTCAGTCCGAGGCAATAGGAGACCAGGCTCCCAGCGGCGCTCCCTCTCCCATACCCGACGGCCCACTCGCCGAACTTCTCCTTGGCGTCAGCCACGATCCTGTCCATGATCAGGAAGTAGTCGGCCCACCCGAGCTTGGTGATGACCGCGAACTCGTGCCTGACCCTGTCCAGGTAGTCCTGGACGTCCACCCTCCTGCCGATCCCGCGCTCGCCGAAGCCGGCGTTCACCTTCCGGCGCAGCATCTCCGCGCCGTTGTCGTAGAGCTTCGGAAGCTGAATCGTCGGATCGAACCTGATGGGGTCGGCCGCGACCGCCACCCTCCTGGTGTTCGCCATGGCCTCGACGAACACCTCCTCGGTGAAGACGTCGTCCCGGAACGGCCCGTGCCTGCCGCCCTTCTTATCGACGAAGCCGTTCTCAAAGACGTCCCGCATGGCCGCGGCGTCCCGGTAGTAGAGGTTCGCCACCTGGAAATTCCAGACCTCCTCCTCGCTCTCCCTCTTGTCCAGCACGGTCTTGCCCTGGCGCATCATGAGAAGCAGGTCGTGGGTGTTCGCGTGAGTCGCGTCCAGGTAGTGGGAGTCTGATGCCAGCATGAACTTGGCCCCGACCTCGCGACCGAACTCGATCAAGCGCCGGTTGACCTCCCGCTGCTCCTCGTACTCGATGATCTGGAGCTCGACGTAAAACTCGTCGAAGGCCTCCTCGTAGAGCCGGTAGATGCGCTCGGCCTCCTCCCTCGCGGCCTTCACGAAGACAGCGCAGGCCGCCAAGTACTCGGCGTCCGTCTCGCCCGTGTCGCGTTCCGGCGGCTCGTAGTCCGTCTTGGCCTTCTTCGCCACGGCCTTGGCCACCTCGCAGCGCTGCTCGTACTCCACGTCCGTCTCGGGCGTTCGCTGGGGCGGCGGCTCGGCCATCAGCAGCCGCGGCACCTCGCCCGACAAACAGGCCGACGTCGCCACGATTCCCTTCCCCCACCTCCTCGCCGCCTCGTGGTTCATCCTCGGCATGTAGTAGAAACCGTCCAGCTGGGCGTCGTTGTGTATCCGGATGAGGTTGTAGAGGCCCTCCTCGGTCCTGGCCGTCAAGATCAGATGGCTGCTCCTCCGGCTCGCCTTCTTCAGCTCGGGATCGTCGCCCCGGTAGTCGTTGACGTACATTTCGCAATTATGAACGGCCACACCAGACACATAACTGTTATCCTCTTCAACATGAAGATTGTATACCGGACCATCATACCACCTACGATCCACGTTCCTTATCGGAAGATAGACAAAAGAATCATCACTATCCGTATACACCTCATCAGTATTGGCTGTCCTACCCCATCGAACATCATACCTGTCAAATTCTCCATTCTTCACGCATGACACCTGATAGGCTGCACCCTTCACTTTTGCTACGGCCAAACGACTCAAATGAGCCAACTCCCATGAACTCGTAGTCAGCACATCACCACGCTTGTTTGCATCTCCCTCCCAAAGACCCCAAATAAAAGCAGCCAAAAGGCTTTTATTCAATCCAAGGAACGAAATCGGAAACTTCTTCTCTTTCGCCCCCGCACCAAACATGGCCAACATCATCTTTTGAAGAATCACCGAGCAAACATAATAATCCGATGCCTGCGACACCCTTTCATTTCCATTTTTATCCGTAAAAGAGACCTCTCCAGCACATACCAATTCAAGGCCCAACTCGGACTTTAGAAATGTCCTCAGAAAATCAATTGCCCGCACATCCGATAAGTTGTTAAATGTCCACCTCACTGTCCCATGCTGCTGACTTCCCTCCGCCACATACAGCCCAAACATCCTCATCCAATCACCAGTCAGTGCGATCTCTACTGGAAAATTCCTATTTGACACCGTATCATTCGGCCCATTGCGAGTCCGATATGCCTTCCCCTCTCTATTCTCATACCCCACAACCCAATCCAAGACTTTTATCATTGACTCCTCTGTATCTGGAATTCTTGGAAGAACTGCATAACTCCTCCACAATCCACGGACTTTAGAGCCACTCCGAGCCGCAGAACACCTCATATTCGCCCGTCCAAATTTAATATCTTCCGGCTTCTCCCAGGAAAAACCAAATTCCCACTTGTGAGATGTCTTCCCGTACACCATAACGGGATGTTCCCCAGTAACCTCCAAGCCACTCTCCCCCCAGCATTCTATTCTGTACACTGTTCCTGAATAATTCCTCTTAGAGCATCCGACCACCCTTTGAAAACGCCCATTATGAGTAAGAACCTCATCCCCGACACGAACATCCTCAATCTTTTTCACCCCATTCTTAGCAAATATCGGCTGTCCAGGCGTCAGGCAACCGAAGATGGCCTTGATCCCGGCCTCCCTGCACGCCTTGTACTGCCGTATCCAGCCCCCCACGGAGCCGTGGTTGGTCACGCAGCAGAAGGACCGCCCCTGGGCCTTCAGGAGCTTCACAAGGTCCTCGACGCGCCCCAGGCCGTCCCTGATGCTGAACTCGTCATGGTGGTGCAGGCTAACGTAGGCGTCAGGAAGCGCGGCATGCACTCGTTCCCTCAGGGCGTCGTCGATGGCCCAAGGGTTGGCGACATGGGGGAACTTGCGAGAGAAGCGAGCAGAGCACTGGACGACGACAGCGGCCTTGGCGAGCATCATCTCCTGGACGATGTCGACACCGTCCTTCTCCCAGGTCACCGCGACCTCGGCCCTGTCCAAGCCGAGCTGCGCCACGTAGTCGTCCACGCAGAAGTCCTCAAGAGGCACCACCAGCAGCACAGCCTTCCAGCTCCCCAGCCGCTGCCCCTCCGGCGTCCCGCACCCGTCGTAGAAAGTCTGAAGGTCCACCATCGACCACCTCTCTGTATCGCGCCTCGTCCAGTCTCCAACCCTTATTATATCGAAAAACGGGAGCGTTTCGCGGAGCCTCGGGGGATTTTGGGTCAAGAAGGCATACCGACTTCCTCCCGGAGTACGGGAAATACATCCTCAGAAAGACCTCCGAACCCGGCATCGAGTCGGACGCCACCAGGATCGCCACCTGGTCCCCGTCGAACCCCGTCGCCTCCCGGAACTCGGCAGTCGGCTCCACCATCACCGGGACCTGACGGGCCGCGTGGGCCTTGAGCGACACCGGCTCCATCGGGAACATCCTCTGAGCCTCCCGCGACGTCGTCAGCCAAACCCCGTCCCCGGACCGGGCCACCACCGACCCGTTGAACCTCCGAATGCACGGACCGGCCATCATCTGGTTCAAGACCGGACGACCTTTCGCAACCAGGTGCGCCATGCGCCCCAGGCCGTCCGACCCAAGCTCCTGGTCGAACTCCTGGAACTCGCCCTGGAGATCGCCCTCCGCCGGCTCCATGAGCGACAGCGCCCTGGGCCGCTCGGCCTTTTCCGCCGCCACATGCTCGACAAGGGCCCCGAAGGCCTCAAGCCCGTCAACGAGCGGGCACGCCTTCAGCCAATGGGCAGGATAGGCGCGGCACACCCTCCGCATGCGGTCCGGGTCCAAGCAGACATCCCCGCAAACCACCACCGGCATGGCCGTCGGGATGGACAACACGGACAGCTCGTCGATCCGGCGGGCGGCGAAGCCCAGCACTCCCCACGAGACAAACCACAAGGTTATCTCAAGACCGCTCACGTCCAGACAGACAGACAGCCCCCCGACGCCGGAGAGGAAGGTCGCACCTGCCACCCTGGCCCTCGCGCGGCTGTCAGGGACAATCGGGCAAAAGGGAGCAGCCACCCTCCCGTCGTAGTGGAACTCGCCGTCCCACCGGAAAAGGTGACCGCCCTTCTCGTCATGCCCAAGCACGTCAGCCATCCTGCTTCATCGCCTCGGCTAGCGTCGCGTGCGTCTCCAGCGGAGGATGGCTCGCGACATCGCCGAGCGCGATCATGCACTCGACGATCTTGTCAACGATGGTCAGGGCGTCGCCGCCAGTGACGGCCTCGTACTCCCGGACGTACTTGCCGACCGCCTTCAGCGGCTTGTTGGCGAGCTGCTGCTTCGGATCGAACGCGTCCTCCGCCTGGAGCTTCTCGACGTAGGTGTTCAGGAAGTTGATGGACGACTCCAGCTTGCGGTCGAAGTCGGTCGCCGTCATCCCCTTGTGCCAATCGATCGAGTATCCCAGGAAGGCCTCGACGTTGCTGATCGTCGTGATCGCGCCGTCCCCGCGGGCCGAGATGTCGAACTCCAGCTCCCTCGGATAGCCGCGCTCCACGATGGAGTAGATGGCGTACTTCTTGGCGCCGCCCTTGTTGACGGCGGCTCGGCCGTACATGTCGTCCTGATTCGCCTTCACGTCGCCACCGACGGCCGTCAGGACGGCGTACTCGGCCTTCTCCATGGCCTTGATCGACCTGGTCTCGTTGGCCGCGATAACCGCCTTCCTGGCCTCGTTGAGGCTCATGTCGGCCACGATCATCGGCACCACCGTCTTGGCCCCGTACACCATAGCCAGGAAGACCAGGCGGTGACGCCCGCTCGTGCACTCCAGCGCATTCCCGACTCTCGCCACCTGAATGGGCGTGAACATCCGGCCATCCCGGAGCACCTCGAAGCCGATCCTCCTGACCTGCGTCGCCTCGATGCGCGAGCTCAGGTTAACGTGATTCTGAAGCGGACACGCCGCGTACACATCCTTGAGGCCGTCATCCTCGGGCTCCTCGCTGAAGATGGCCACGTCCTCGATGGGAACAGCGTCTCCCAGGTGACCCTTCATGATGTCCGAGAGCGGAAGCGCCTCCTCCAGCTTGCCAGCCTTGTTCAACATGTAGCTGACCATCTTCTGGGCCGGCGTCATCGGCTTCCGCGCCCGCTTCTTCGGCGGTGGCGGCATCGCGTTCCATCCGACCGACATGGTCTCCTGGGCGTCCGGGGTCTCCGCCTTCGTGTCGGCCTTGGACTCCGTTGCAATTTCCTGCTCGCCATCCTCGCCCAGCGACGGACCGGTCACAGGCTCGACCCCCGCACTGGTCGGGGGAGCCTGGCGCGGTGGAGCCTGGCGCGGTGGAGCCTTCCTCTTGGGCTTCTTCTCATCCTTGATCTTGGCCCTGGCCTTGGCCTCGCCGCCTTCACTCACGGCCTCTGGCGGAATCGCCTCCATCTCCGCTGCGCCATCCGTCTCCTCCGGCTTGCCGCCATCCCCTCCCTGGTTGAAGAAGTCATCGCCGTCATCCCCGAAGAAGTCACTGCCAAACAGATCATTGTCGTCCTTCTTGCCATCCATCTCGTTTTCTCCTTCTTGCCGTCGTAAAATCACCAGCCACACTCTCGTCCGCCCTATTATACACGTCGCCAGCAACAATTCTGAAAAATCCGAGCGATTATTTCCTCTTCGAGTCGATATAGGCCAGGACGGGCTTCGGGATGCCCTCTTCCTTTCCCGCCTTCTGAACCAGGTCGTAAACGTCGACCGACTCGGCCTCCAGCTCGTCCATGCCCCGCACGAAGGCGTTGGCGTCGAACTCGCTCATGTCCCTGACGATCTCCGCCACATCCTGCCCGAAAACGTCCGATCCTGGCTTCACGCACTCGATGGGGAGCAGCCTCACGGCCGGCGGCCTCCCCGCCCCGACCTCTATCACCGCGACCATCGGAACACGGTCGATCTCATCCATGGCGCCCCTGGAGACGGCCCCCGGGTTGCAAAAGGTCGTCCCGTCGACCACATGCGTGTCGTAGCCGTCGTGCATGTGCCCGGACAGGACCAGGTCGTAGGGGCACCCAACCCCGAAGTCGGCCGTCGACTCCACGTCGAAGAACTTCTTCTTGTTGGTGATCGACTGATGAGCCACGAGCACGTTGACCCTGCCAGGCGGCATCATCTTCCCCTTCGCATCCTCCAGCTTCTCCCAGACATGGCACGGCCACAGCTCAACCTCGCCGACCTCCGTCGGCCCCCACATCACCTCGAGCTTCTCGCAGTGCCTCGCCATGAAGGCCATGGTCGAGGTCTCGTAGGTCTTCGGGTTGTAGCCGTGGACGTCGTGCTGCCCGAGCACCACGTACGTCGTCAGGTCCGACGAGCAGATCGGCTCCATCACCCTGTTGATGACATCGTAGCTGAATATCTTGTGGTTGTTGAAGAAGTCGCCTCCGAAGACCACGAACTCGCATCTCTCGGCGGTCGCGCGCTCGTATATCTCAGCCACCTTCTCCACCAGCGCGGACGGGTAGTCGTCGACCCTGTGCCTCGGCGTCTTGCCGCTCAGCTGAAGGTCGGTGTAGAACAGCAACCTGGTCATGGTCGTCCTCCTTTGCGACACTATACGCCGCGAGGAGGGCAAAAAGAGAGGGCCGCGCTTTCACGCGGCCCTCTGGGAGGTGGGCGGGGAGGGGAGGACCCCGCCCGGGGTTAGACCTTGCCCGGCCTCGCGAACGTCGCGGGCTTGTCATTATGGCTGCCGACGGCGTGCCCGGAGCTGCCGAACTGCCTCTGCGCGCTCATGGTCGCCGAGACCCCGCTGCCCTGGGCCGACAGGTCGAGGGCCCGGATGAACCTCGTGGCAGCCGCCTGCTCCTGCTTCCCGTCGAACCAGAGAAGCCTGTCGGCGCTGTCGTTCGCCGCGTTCTCGATGTCGCTCTGCTGCTTGTCGGTCACGTTCGCTCGATAAGCCATGTCTCTATTCCTTCCTCAACGTGGCCCCGCCGACGCGCGCGATCTCCTCCATGCGCTCGTCGGGACGCCCGAGCTCTCCCAGGATCGTGTAGACCACGAGCCCTGGCTTGCCGCCCCGGTAGATGCCGCGATGCACGACAGAACCGGCGCCCATGATCCTGGACAGCATCTCGAAGCCGTGCTCCAGATACGCCTGGGGAACCTTCTCCAACACGTCGCCGTGGGCGATGAAGACGCAGCCGGCCGCCTTGGCCTGCTTCAAGTCGAAGCCGCCGACCAGGACGTTCCTCCGGAGGTTGTCCCGGATGGCGTAGCTGATGTCGTCCGCGGCGCCCCACTTCTTCATCGGGCATGCCCCGAACGTCACCGTGCCGGACTCAAGGATGTCCTTGAGGTCCGCCCTGTCAAAAGTCGTGAAGTCGGAATCCCTGATCGCGATGGTGTTGAACAAATGGAACAAGCTGGAGACGTTCCGGTTCGCCACATCCCAGAACTTCGCCACTGGCAGATTGGGATAGAGCCGGTTAATCCTGTCGTTGTCAATAACGATCAGGGGACTCAGGCTCCTGCCGGCCAGCTTCCCCGCGTCGCTCCCAACCATCGAGAACAGATCGTCCAGAACGCCGTGGGCGTTGAAGTTCACCTTGGCCCCCTCGGTCGTCTTGGGCAGCGCCGCAATGGCGCCGACCGCCGGCTTGCCACCCTCCTCCTCGACCTTAAACGACCTGGCGATGTCGTGAGCGATGTCGACGAGGGCCTTCGCGCAGCCGCTTCCCGTGCCGCCTCCGGCTCCGACGGAGACGAAGACACGGTCGAACTTGCGTCCGAAACTGCGCCGCATCAGGTCGTAGACGTCCTCGTAGTAGCTCTGAATTGCCTTGGCGCCCTTTGCCGGGTCCTTGCCCGCGCCGCCAGAGCCAATATCCATGACGAGCTTGTTCGACTCCGGAATGTCGATCCCGGCCAGGTCCTGGCTATTCGTGTTAACGCAGCACACGCGCCGATAGCCGAGCTTCCAGAAGCTCTCGACGATGCGGCTGCCCGCCTGCCCGGCCCCAACGAAGGCGTAGTCGAACGCGCCCTCGAACTCGTCCTTGACCACCTCGCCCTCCGCGACGCCCTCCTCGGGCATCGGGATGTCCGGAACGTCAACCAGGAAATCATCATTGACGATGTCGTCGCTCATTGCGCTCTCCTCGCTGTCTCGCGATATGACAACCCTGCGCCTCTCGGCATGTCCTCCCCCCTCGGCCCCCGCAAGTCCGTCACGGACGAACCGCGAACCGTGAAGCACCTCTCCCTTACCGCTCATGGCTTCCTCCATCTCGGCGTGGCACCGCTCTACACAACTGTCAGGATATAAAACGAATATTACGCCTTCAACCAGGACCTGACCTCCGCCACCCTCTCCTCGACGCTTTCCTTCTTCAGCTCGGTCAGGCCAACCTTCCAGTCCTCGGCGATGCCCCGCTCGATGGTGTGGATCAGGAACTGGTACCAGGGGTTCAGCGTCCTCCTCCTGTTGCTCTCCATCGGAAGGCTCCCCCGCGGACAGAGGAAGAGATGCGTGTAGGACCCAACGCTGTCCCTGCAGAACTCGAACACCTTCTTCAGGGTCTCGGGGGCGGAGTCGTTCAGCTCGCAGAGGGCGTAGGCCGCCAGGTCTATCGCCGTCCTGTCCGTCACGAAGAACTCGATACCCTCGTAGGCCTGAAAGGTCCTCTTGACCAGCTCGATCTGCCTGTGGCTGTTCGCCAGGAACCTCTCTATCTGGATGCCCGAGCCATAATCGTAGCCGTCCCGGTCCAGTATCTCCTGGGTAACGCACTTCGACGCCAGCAGCGGCAGCCCGAGCTTTTCCGCCAGCATCCTCGCCAGCGTCGACTTCCCGGTTCCCCCCGCGCCAACCAAACCTATCCTGTAGCTCATGTCATGTCCTCGCCAATATCGCCACGTCCGGATCGCTCATCATGACCGCGCAGAGAGAGAACCCAACGTCCTCCAGGTCCTCAGCCATCCACTCGTCCAGCTTCACCTCGACCACCCTCCTGTAGCGGCGTCCCACGACGCACGCCAGGCCTCCCCTCTCCATCGCCGCCAGCCCCAGGGAGAACGTCCTCGACAGAGCGGCCCGGTAAGACGCCTCGTCCGCCGCCATGGAGAGCTCGCCCTCCACCTGCGAGAACGGGTTGCACCCGAAATACGGCGGATGGACGAACATGCCCCCTATCTCCCTTCCGGGCCCCATCACCGTGGAGTCTGCCTCCACCACCCTCGGGACCCCCGACCTGACGCTGTGGGACACCAGCTCCACGCCGATGTCGTCGCACAGCTCGAAGGACGCCGGCGTCCCGTCCGGGACCGAGAACGGCTCCCACACCACCGCCGGGAAACCCGCCTCAAGCATCTCCCCGAGGAACTCCTCGAAGAGCACCGGGTTGGCATGGCCCGCCCCGAGCTCGTAGCCACCCTCGTCCCTGACGACGGTGGCACGCGTCCTCAACCTCCTGTAAGCCGTGACGGCCCCCGTCATGAGAGCCTCCAGGCCTCCTTGAGCAGGCTGGCGAAACCAAACTTCAGGAAGAAGGCCTCAACCTTCTTCGGGTCCACTTTCCTGGTCATCCTCGCCCTCGGCACGGGCACCACGTCCATCCTCTTGAGCGATTCGGCCAGCCTGAGCCTCTCCCCGCTGTCGAGAAAGACCTGCTCCTTCTTGCCGACCTTGCTCTTCGCCAGGATCGCAGCCCGTATGCCCGAGATGCCCCCATGCTCCTTGACGTACTTGTAGGTGGTCTTGGGCCCCCACCCGTCGACTCCGTAGATGTTGTCCTTCGACGGCCCCACCTCGCCCATGATCGCCCCGGCCTCGACCCAAAGCCGCGGCGCGAAGCCGAACTCCATCTCGAACCGCTCCTCGCTCCACGTCTCCTTCCGCATGGCGTCGTAGACGATCACGCCATCCCCGATGGCCTGGTAGAAGTCCTGGTCAGACGACACGATCACCGCCGACCCGGCCCAGCGGGCCGCCCATCTTGCGTAAGTGTAGAGAATATCGTCCGCCTCCACCTCGGGCATCGCGACCTGGAGGGTGTTGGTCACGGCCAGGCCGTCCCGAAGAACGTCCATCTGCTCGTACATGTCCTCGATCTCGGGAGGCTTCTCCTTCTCCCTCCTGGACTGCTTGTAGTATTCCGGCACGACGCCGGCCTCGACACCCACCTTCGACTCGGCCACGCGCCTCGCGCTGCCCCCCTCGGTGTCCCAGGCGACAATCCGGAAATGGTGCGGCCACTTCTTGTGGAGACTCACGAGCTGCCTGACGAAGCCGTAGACGAGCCCCGTCGAGCTGCCATTGTAAGCGAGGTTCTTCTTCTGGTTCGCCCAGAAGACGCGATGGGCCATGTTGTTCCCGTCGATCAGCAGCAGCTTTGGTCCCTCAGACATCATTTACCACCGTCGCTTCCACGTCTATCGCCCCTCTCGTGACCGGCACCCGCTCCACGCCGTCAGGACCCTCCTCCGGCTCCGGCGCCGGCGGATGCTCCAGGTGCGTGGCGTCCTCGATCTTCCGGCAGTATTCCTTGTCGGTCCTGAGAATCTCCAAGACCTGGACTCGACCCTGCCCCAGCTGCTCCCCCTTGAACGAGAACCAGGACCCCCTCTTGTCCACGACCCCCTTGGAGATGGCCGCGTCCAGGATGGCCGCCACCACGTCTATGCCGTGGCCGAACGTGATATAGAAGTCGGCCTTCCGGAAGGGTGCGGCACACTTGTTCTTCTTGACCTCCGCCCGATGCTTCGTGCAGACCACGACCCTGTTCTCCTTCGGCCCCTCCTTCACGGAGGAGATCCTCGCCATGCTGATCCGGATGGACGCCCAGTGCCGGAGAGCCCGACCGCCAGGCTGGGTGGTCTGCTCTCCCCACGACGCCCCGATCTTGTCCCTCATCTGGTTCGTCCAGAGCATCGTCGCCCGACGCCGCTTGACTTCCGCGGCCAGCTTGCGGAGCGACTGGCTCATGAGCCGTGCCTGCTCGGCGACGTGGACGTCCCCCATGGCCCCCTCGATCTCCGCCCTCGTCGTCAACGCCGCCACGGAGTCAACACCGATGAAGCCAACGCCGAGCTGCATCATCTGCTGGGCCACGTTGAGGGCCTGCTCGCCGTCGTCCGGCTGGCTCACGATCAGCCATTTCGTGTTGACACCAATGTTCTCGGCGTACTCCTCGTCGAAGGCGAACTCGGTGTCTATCATCGCCACATCCCGCTCCGGATGCGCCTTCTGGTACTCCGCGATCGCATGAAGGAGAATCGTCGTCTTGCCGCTGCTCTCCGGACCGAACACCTCGATGAAGCGCCCTTCCGGATAGCCTCCGCCCATGGCGTCGTCCAGGTCCATACATCCCGACGAGAACCGGGGAAGGACGATCCTGTCCCTCGACCCGAGCCACATCACCGCGTCCTTGTTCTCACCTCCGAAATCACCACTGTTGATCGCCTTGCAAATCGCCGTTATCTGCTGCTCCCGCGTCTTCGGCGCCTTCCTGTCGGCCTTCGCCATGTCCTCGCCTCCCTAAAGAAGCGGACGGGAGCCAAAAGGCTCCCATCCGTCATGGTTCTCGTCGTCAACCCTGGTCGCGCTTGGCAACGCAGGCCTTCAGGAAGGGACATCCCTTGCACTCAGTCTCGTTCTCGTCAGCCGTCCCGAAGCACTGCCAGGTGCTCGGGTCGATTTCCGAAAAGTCAGCCGCCGGAGCAGTCTCGACAGCAGCGGCTGCCACTGCCGCCGCAGCCTGGGCCGCAGCCGGAGCAGCAGCCGGGGTCGCAGCCGGGGCAGCAGCCGGGGCAGCAGCCGGAGCAGCAGCCTGGACAGCAGCCGGAGGCTCGGCAAACGCGTCGTTGGTGTCATCCGCCACCGGCGCGGCCGCCGGAGCCTGCCTTCGGGGCGCGGCCGGAGCCTGTCTCTGGGCCGCCGGCGCAGCCGCGGGAGCCTGGCGAGCCGGAGGCGCCACCGGCGCGTCATCCGCATTCAGGTCCAGCAACTCGCGAAGGTCGCCATGGAGCGCGTCCATGATGTCCTCACGCTTGGTCATCTTGCCGCACCTCGCCTTCAGGTCCTGCCTCGGAAGCGCCCTCTCCTCGTCAGTGAGCGGAGTCACCTTCAGGCCCTTGCCTTCCAGCACGGCCTGCGCGGAGTAAACCGTGCGCATCGCGTTCTTGCCGCGCGTCACGCAAATGTCGATGCCCTCGTCGTCGTCCGAGATGTCAAACTGGCACTGCTCGAAGATGCCCTGGATGTCGTTCCACGCCTCCATCCCGATGGTGGCAATCTTAAACCCGAGAATCTTGCTCTCGGAGCCATCCTCGCCAAGCTGGATGACATACGGGTCGTCACGGTCGATCACGTTCCACTTCAAGGAGTCGCGCGGCCGCGTCGCCGACAGAAGCTCCTCGAAGAACTTCTTCTCCTCGGGCGTCGGACTCTCCTGGAGAGCCATCCTCGCGATGGCATGGAGCTCGCAGACGGGGCACGTCTGGACCTCCGCCGCCTCTTCGGAATCAAGGTTCCAGTTCAGACAGTTCACCACCTTGGAGATGCGATGGTCCCGGTCGCCCTTGAAGGCATCCGGCTGGCAGAGCCCCCGGTCGCCCCTGCTCGTCGACGGCGCCACGAAGTGAGTCTTCACCTCCAGGAACCCGCCGCTGACGAGCCTGATGACATTCGGGCCATCCTTCCAGTTGTGAAAAATCCCGTTGACCCGACCGCCACCCCGGCCCTCCCGGGCCCGCCGCTCATTCAACTTCCTGATTTTGTCCAGAACGCTCATCACCGCCTCCTTTGCCTTTCTGCCTTTACTGGCCCGTTTCGGCGGCACCCTGCCGCCTCTTGCCTATCATCTCACGCACCCGCTCGGCCCTGGAGACCGGCGCCTGCGGCGTCGAGACCCTGGACCTGCCGGCACCCTTGTCGTATCCACTCCCCATGCTGGGATTCGAATTGTACAGGCCGTCCTCCTCAATCTGAGCGTGCTCGCGGATCGTGAACGACTTCTGCCTCCAAGCCTCATACCAGTTGTCGAGGGTGTCCATCTCACGCTGGAGCCTGTCCAGGCGCTCCTCCCACTTCACGACCTCCGCCTCGTTGTCGATCTCCAGCTGGGCCTTGACCTCCTCGACCTTCACCGTCGACTTGGCGGACGACCTGGAGTCGACCACCGCCCTCGCGACGACGTACCTCGGCCTCCTCCAGCGGTCATAGGCCTTCTTGCAGTTGGCCACGGCCCTCGCGGCGTCCTTCCGGAGCGTCCCGAAGTAGGCTATCGCCGCCGGCTGCATCGCCACGTGCCGGTCCAGGTCCATCTCGGTAACATCCAGGAGACGAGGGTCCGCCGTATCCAGCCTGATGCCGTTCAGCTCTATCGAACCAAGGTTCTCGCACGTCGCTATGATGTTCTCCACCACGCCCATTTCCGATCCTCCTACCTCAATCTGCCAAGTTCGTCTCTCCGACTGCCTCCACGAGCCTTCTCAGCTCATGCAATATTATACGTCCTTCGGAGTAGTCCTTGAGAGCCTTCCGGACCTTTTCGCTGTCCTCTTTTCCTATTCCCGACCGAAGCAGCACGCGCCCCCTGGAAACAACGTCGTGCGCCTCCTTCTCCTGTGCGTCCTGCTCGGCCTGCACGGACCCCATCTGACGGCTCTCGAAGATGAATTTGTGCAAGAAGAAATTGCTGCACACCTGCTTGAGCGACGGAGGGCAGAACTTCGGATTGTCAACCAGGTACTCCTCGAACAGCCAGCGGAGGTACGACTCCGCGTCGTGCCCCTCGTCCCGAAGCGTCCTGTTGGCCTGGTTCATCAACTTGGAGTCGACCGGCGTTATCTTGCGCCTGTACTCCAGGTCCATGAGCTGGAGGTACCGCGCCTTGAAGATCGAGATGAACCGCTTCCTGTCATTGTGGACGCGCCTCTGGGGCGAGACCTTGTGGCGCTGCTCCCAGATATGGCGGTCGACCGCCTCCCCCAGCATCTCAACCTGCCTGTAGACCTCCGGCAGCTCGTCGATGCCGAAATCCTCCACCATCGAGAAAACTATCACCATGAACCGCTCGACGCTGCTCTCGGGTATGGGCGTCCTCTTGATCTCATCGTCCATTGATGCACCGCTTGGCCATCGCCACCTCATCCTTGGAACTGGAAAGCAGGAGCGGCATCATGCAGTCGCTCCTTCCAGCCTCCTTGAACATCCTTATCGCCATCTGCTTCACGCCCGGCCTCTCCTCGTCGCACAGCAAGAACGCCAGCTCCTCCAGAGGCCCCTCTCCACGGGCGCCCAGCGCCCCCAACATCTCCCGAAGCACGCTGGGCTCCAACTCCTCCCTGGCCGCATCCACCACCACTTCCGAACGCCCCTTGGACGCCACCACCCTCGACGCGTCCGCCCTGACCCACGCCGAGTTGTCGCCGCCAACGAACCCCTCCAGGCTAGAGACGTCCACGCCGCCCCTCACCCGAAGCAGCCTCTCAACCATGATCCGGTTCGTGCTCCCGCTCCGGAAGCATCGGCTCAAAGCCTTGACCGCCCTGTCAGCAGAGACCATCAGCCAGCCCCCTGGCAATCATGCCCGTCTCCTCGTCGCTCCTCGGACCCTCCACGCCGGCCTCCGCCAGAACCGCCTCCGGACCCTCGACCCCCATCTCGTACAACCTGATGGCCATGCCCTTCCCGACGCCGGGCAGCCGGCATAGGGGCACGAGCTCAACCGGGATCGACTTCTCCACCTGGAACTCCAGACGGTCGAAGTAGTCCGACCTGCCCCACCGGCCCACCTCCCTGTCAAGCCTCCTCAGCGCGCCGAACACCCTCTGCCTGTCTTCGCGGAGCTGGAGGGACAGCCCCCTCAGCGGGCCGACGGACGGCCCCCCTACCAGAGACCACCACAGGACGCAGTTCACGATCGACCCGGCCACTGGCTCCAGACCTGACGGAAGCTCGTCCTTGAACTTCCCGGCCACCCAGAACCTCCCGGACAGATCGCCCGACCTCCTCGAAGACGGGACGCTCCCGAGAGCCCACGCCGCAGCCAGGTCGTCGTCCTCGGCCCCGAGCCTGAACACCTCGTCGAAGTTGGACGCCCACGCCGCCACGTCCACCGGATGGAAGTACATCAGCGACGCCACTCTTCCAAGCGACGTAGCCACGACCCTCCCCGTCGACTCCTCGATCGCCCCACAGTCCCTCAGAAGCCCCATTGCGCCGTCGACCGGCGACGGCAACCCCAGCGCCGCATGGAAGCCGCGCGAGTGCCACAAGGCCGCCGTGCGACCCCCACGGACCCTTCCAGCGCATATCTCGGGGAGCAAGTGGAAAGCCATGACGTCCTCGTCCCCCATGGCCGACCCCACGACCGGGTCCCCTCCTGGAGACAGCGCCTCTCCGGCGTAGTCGGCGTCCTCGGGGGACACCACCACCTCGATGCGGGCGTCGGCGCCTCCCTGGACGCGCCCGGCACGCCCCGCCATCTGACGCAGCTCGCCGACCGGAACCAGGGACGGCCCCCGTCTCACTCCCACTATGACCACGTTGTCAGCCATCCCCGAACCACCTATCGTACTCGTCGCTAGTCATGTTGCCACAAGGCCCCGCCTTCATGCCTCCCGCTCCACAAACCTGGCAAGCCAAGCTACGAACCAGCACCAGACGCTCTCATCTGCAAACTATACGCCGCCCGGAAACCTCTGAGCCACCAGTCACGCATCGAGCACCTCCCTGAGCCTCCTCATCGCCTGCGCGAACATCTCCCGCTTCTCCGGGTCGCTCGTGTTGTACGGGCTGGGATGCAGGCAGCCGACCACCTGGACCCCGTACCGGATCGAATGGACCACGTCCCCGCAGTGCTTCATGATCCCGCTCATCCCGGTCAGCATCTTGAAGGCGAAAGCCCCAAGGGCGAGCACCACTTTCGGCCGCACGATCTCGATCTCCTCCTCCAGGAAGGGGCGGCAGTTGTCCAGCTCCTCCAACGTCGGAGCCCGGTTGCCCGGCGTGTAGCAATGCACCACGTTGGTCGCGTAGACCTGATCCCTCGACAGACCAACCCACTCGGCCAGAGCCTCGTCGAAGAACCTCCCCGAGGCCCCGACAAACGGCATGCCCGCGGCCACCTCGTCACGGCCTGGGTTCTGCCCGACGACCGCCAGAGCGCAACGGACGCCCCCGCTGGAAAACACGTTGGACACGCAACCGTCGATCACAACCCCACCGATGGACTTGCACATCCGACATTCCAGGCATGCCGATCTGAGGATGTCCAGCCTCTCCTGCTCGCTTCTCATCCGATGCACTCCCCGTTCAGTAGACAATTACAAATCAACCGCTGCTGCCTATATTCACCCCCGCACCCAGGGTCGACGTCGACACCAGAACGTCGAGACCGGACGCGGGATCATCGAAAGCCTTCTCCATCGCGGCCCTCCGGCCCTTCGGCACCGACGCGTTGTGGAAGGCACAGCGCACCCCGCTCTCGACTAGACCCGCAGCCACCTCCCTGCCCACCCTCTTCGAGTGGACGAACACGATCGTCTTTCCCCGCATGGCCCTGGCCACCTCAACGGCCCTCTCGGCCTCGGACCCCCGCTCCGCCTCGTGGAACCTCATGTCGATGCCCGTCGGCCTCCACGAGCTCCGAACGCACTTCGTCGGCTTCCCGTTGAGACTCTTGACCCACCTGGCCACCTCCAGCGCGTTGGCCATGGTCGCGGAGAGCATGACGACGCGCGCCGACTGGTTGGCCGCGGTGAACCTCATGAGGGAAGCCTCAAGCGCCGCCCCTCTCACCTTCTCGCCCAGAAGGTGGGCCTCGTCGAAAACCACGCATGCGAGGCTCTCCACCCACTCGGAGTACGACGCCGACCTGACCTTGGAGTCGAACGACTCGACCGTCAGGACCGCCATCCTGCACCTCTCCCACTCCCGCGCCGTCGGCACCGTGTCCCCCGAGCTCAGCATCACCCCGTGGCCGACGAAGGCCCCGTTGGAGACCCACTCGGCATACATCCGGGCGCCCAGGCTCCTGTATGGACAGACATAGGCCACCCTGGCCTTCTCGTCCACTGACAGGTGATAGGCAAAGGCGCACTCGGCCAGCACCGACTTGCCCGTCGCGGTGGGAAAGGCCACGACCATGTTCACGTCCTCGTCCAGGAACGGAACGGCCGCTGCCTGGGCCTCATTGAACTCAGGGAAGGGCGGAAGGTACCAGGGGTACTCCGTCGTCCTCACAGGAGCCTCTCCAAGGCCGCCTCGACCTCGACGACCGAGGACGGCAGCTCCAACACCTCCCTGCCCTTGCGCGTCTGAAGGCCCAGCCTGCCACCCTTCTCCATCACCCAAAAGGCCGGCTTGCCATCCTTGTGGAACTTCCAAGTCTGGACGTCGCCCTCCCTGGAGGCCGACATGTCAAACTTGCCCCTGAGGGTCGTCAGCAGGTACTCCTTGGCGTCGGGCGCCGGAACCGTCTTCGGCTCGGGATGCCCCGGGGCCGGCGGCGGGCTGCCGCTCCTGACCCTTTCCGTCGTCTTGACGCAGTGCTTGGCGATCTGGCAGTTCGAACATGCCTTGGAGGTTTCCAGGTAGTGGCCGAAACACGAACTCGGCAAAAGCTCCCCTATCGCCTTCCTCTTCTCCATCATCACATCGGCAGCTGTCATCTCTCATCTCCAGCAAAACGCTCCCTGAAAAACGGTCGCACCACCTTCAGGTAGAACGGGTACGCCCTCTCGTACGGCGCGCCGGAAATCCTGCACGCCCCCATCACACTAATCTTCCCTGGCGGCTCGTAGTCGTCCTCCTCGGGATCGCCGTCGAACAGAGCCGTCAAGAAGCCCCGAAACTCCGGATGGAGACCGAAGAGCTCCCTCAGCGCCTCACGCATGTCGAACCTGTCGCATCGGTCCCCTTCCTCGCTCGCATCAACAACCCTCTCGATGATAGCCGGCTCGGACAACACGACTCGCCCCTTCCACCTCTTGCTCTTCCGATACTTCCCATTCAACACGCTATGACAGACGCGGGAGGTCCAAGTGGTGAACGCCCCCTTCAAGGGCTTGTAGAGGTGGAGCTTCATGAATATGCGCCGGAAGCACTCCTGCTCCAAGTCTTCAATCTCATCGTCGCAAGAGGTCGCATACTTGGAAGCGAAGGTATGAACAAGCGCCGCCACGCTGTCGCGGAGGCTCTCCTCGAAATACGGCCTCGCCCGAGCCCAACCAGGATGGTCAACCTCGAAGCCGGTGCTGATGACAGCGGCAAGATACTTCTGGGTAACCGGAATACGCTCAATCACCGGAGACCGCTCAGCCGGCATCCCGACCAGAGCCCCGGCCGAAGGACTCCCGGAACGCCTGAAGGTGGGTGCCATCTCGATGGTCTCGATGCGGTCTGGACAGACAGACGCAGACATAAGAAACCCTCCACACGATGCCGATTGCCCGGCTTGCCTTGCTTGTGCTTATAAAAAAATGCCTATGATGCAATCTACAACCACCGTCAGGCTTTCGCCACCAGTCGACGAGATTTTTTTACAACTTTCTGTATCTCGCTGGAGTCTAGGTTCTTAGGGTCCTTCCCGACCGGCACGTAGCACGGCCTGACCTTGAAGTTCCGAACAAGCTTCGCAGCGATCTTGTCGGTGGCCTCCCTGCCGGCGCTGTCACCGTCCATCAAGAGCAGGACCTCCTCCGGCGCCAACGTCGCCAGGAGCCTTATCTGAGGGCCGTGGATCGAGGACCCCAAGAGGGCGCAGCAGGACGGCCATCCCTCCTGCCACAGCTTCATCCTGGACCTTGCGTCCTCCACCAGCATCACCCTGTCGCCCTGCCGGCAGTCGTCGTATCCATAGAGGCAGTCGGACGCCCCGAAACCGAGAGGGTAGAGCGTCTTCCGGTAGTCCCCTCCAGCGGGGTGCTTCGCCGTCCACCCGCTCTCGCCGAGAAGGTCGACGGCGCAGAAGCCGACCAGCTGGCCGTCATGCCGGAAGGGGATGATCGCCCTGTCGCAGTAGTAGCCCCAGCTCCTCTCGAACACCTCGAAGCGGTCGACCGTCTCCCTTGATATGTTGGTCGGTCCCTTGCTTCCCGGCGGATTGACGAAGAACTCATAGAGCCTGTCGGACGTCGGCCTGGCCGCCAGGTCCGCCCCGATCTCCCCAAGGCCCGAGACCTCGCGCCCTTCCTCGTCGACCTTCTGCCTCCTCATCTTCCGGAGACGGTTCCTGAGCCCCGCCAGCTCCAGGTCGCCCATGGCGGCACTTGTCGACCCCGCGAGGAACTTGGCCGCGTCGTCAGCCCTCCGGCACTCCAGAAGCCGCCTGACGATCCACACGAGATTGCTTCCACGGCCCTCCGTGAAGCAGAAAGTCTCACCGGTCTCGATGTTGACCGTCCAGTACGGATGCGACGGCTGCCGGCCAGTATAGAGGTGGTGGTCGGGGCAAAAGCCCCTGATCTCACCTCCCCTCACCCCCTCGTGCTCGATCCCGAGCTTGTCCAGCACCGTCGGAACGTCCACGCTCGGCATGAGCCACGAGATGTTCTTGTATCTGAGCCTTTCCCTGACACTGGGGCCGTCCATGTCCTCAGCCGCCCCTGTAGTAGCGCCGCCTCATGCTCGGGTCCCAGGCCGTGAACTCGTCATCCACGTTCTGGTCGTTGGCGATGAAGTCCATGGCCTCAACGCATTCGGCGTCGGCCTTCCACGCCGCGTTCATCACGAGCGCCTCCGGAGTCGCCGGAAGCACGCCGACCGCGTCATGGGACATTATCGCGTGCAGCACCCTCATGGCCGTTGCCGCGAACGCGACCGGCACCTTGTCGCTCTCCCTCGGAGCCATCGCCTTCCGCATCGCCATGGTCAGACGGCACAAGGTCAACCCCTTGACGCCGATCAGGACGCCCCTGGCGGTCTGGGCCGGGATGCAGTCAATGAAGCCGTAGGCGTCCGGCGCCCCGGCCCGGTGAAGCAGCGCCGCCGACAGGAGCACCGCCATCTCCCGGTCGCCCATCGGATAGAGGGCCGCCATGGCCCTCGCCGTCTCAGCCACCCGCACCACGCTCGCCAGAAGACCGCCGACGCAGCCGTAATACGGCCTCACGCCACCCGGAGCCTCGACGAAACGGGAAAAGAACGAACCGTCGTAGGTCGCCTCCACCATCCTGGAGCACGTCTTGTCGTCGCCCTCGTAGCCGACGATGGCCTCCTTCACCACGTCGAAGCGGTCGGCAAGCTCGCCAACATCTTCCTGGTCGTAAACAGGGACATGGTCCACCATGTCCTGCGGAGGGCTTTCCGGCTCCAGGTTCCGCGCGACCATGGACGGCCTCCCATGGTACTCCTCGACGAAGATCGCGGCAAACACCCAGCCGCCACGCTCCACCCCGTCCACCTTGCCCCAGAACTTGACCGGACGGCTCCCCGACCGGTCCCGAAGAAGCATGTCGGTGTAGTCCTTGCCGCCCGCGGTCAGCTTGATGGCCGACTGCTCGACGTAGTAAAGCCCCGAAAACTGGTCCCCGATCTCCTGGTGGGCGATCATCGCATGCCCGCTTGACCCGTTGCCACTCATGTCGCTACCTCCTGCTGCCATGGTTTATTGCCCACTGGCTTTCCGCATTATACGCCGCACCATCCGATTCTCCGGAACCATTCGCCTTTTTCCTCTCCCTCAACTTCTCCAGGACCCCCTTGGGAGCTTCCCGGGCCGGAGGATCTTGAGGCGCCGACGTCGGCGGAGCCTTCCTGGCCGGAGACGCCTGCTGAGGATCGGGAGGATCGGGCTGCGTCGCGGCATCCGCGGCGTCCGCCTGGGCGTCGATCTCCTCGATCACCCGTCCGACCAGGACCTGGTGGCGCACCCTGAACCAGAACTTCGGCCCGTCGCGGTTCTTCTTGACATCCGCCATCCAGAAGACGTCCTGCTCCCACTCCTCCCGGTCGTCCTGCGTCTCGTCCTTGCCCTTAATCGTGATGATGATGAATGTGTTCGAGACATGTATCTGGGCCTTGGACCCGTAAACGTCCAAGTTGCCAGCCCTCTTGCCCTTCTCCTGCTTCGCGTCCACCTCCGTCGCGGCCTGCGTCGGCACCACCACCGCGCAGTCGCACCACCTGGCTATCTCCTTGCAGTCCGCCGCCGCCTTCGCCTTCTCGTCGTTCTCCCCCCACGCCTGCTGTATCGGCTTCACATGAGGAAGATGGTCAATCACGACGACGTGAATCTTGATCCCCTTGGCCTCCAACTCGCGGATGGCCTCCTCCACCAGCGTCACGTCAGTGAAGGCCGGAACCTCCCGGACGAAGATGCGCCCGATACCGGGCTTCCGCATGTCCACATCCATGAAGTCGGTCCACTCCTGGATGCCGGCATCGGTGATGGTGGCCCGCTTGAAGTCGTTGTAGGGGATATTGGTCAGGGACGCGTCGAACTTGTGCTGGACCTGCTCCAGGCTCTCCTCGTTGGCAATATGCAGGACGTTCTTGTCCTCGTTGTTGAGGATGATGCCCCTCTGGATCGCCCTGACGAACGTCGACTTGCCGCTTCCAGTCAGGCCCGCGACCAGCGTCAGCTCCTTCGGGAAGAGGCCGCCAGTCATCCCGTCGAACCTCGGAAAGCCCGTCTTGATCCCGAGGTACTTCTCGGGGTGGGCCTGCTTGTCCCGAATGGTCTTCTTCCTGTCCTCGTAGTCGGTGATCTCCACCACCGGACTCGCGTCGCGCTCGACGGACATGCTGACGGCCGCCCTCTTCCAGAGCGCCGCGGCGTCGACTATCCTGCCGGCCTCAAGAGTCTCGACCACCCTCTCCGCCTCGTCCATGATGAGACGGCCGATCCTCGCCTCGTCCAGCAGCTTGATGATGGCGTCCGGGCTGTCGGTCGACTTATTCGCCGCGACCAGCTCCCACTCGGCCAGGTAGTGCGGATGCTCCTTCTTGTCGACCAGGCGCTCCAGCTCGTATTCGAAGAGCTTCCTGGTGAGCCTCGCCTTGGAGGCGGTCATGGCCTCCCTGGCCCTGGAGTAGATGAACTTGCGCTCCGGACTGGAGAACAGGCCCTCCGTGGCTCTGCGGACGTAGAGCCGCGCCATGACGACGCTGGCCGTCACCGAGGAAAGGTAGGACCTCTCCAGGTCTGTCGTGTCGTTGAATCCCGCCATCCCTACAACATCCTCGCCACGTCCATCGGCCCGAGGCGCTTCAAGACGGCCATGTCGACATCGTCCCCGAGCGCCTGCGCCGACAACTTCCCCTTTGAGAAGAGCACCTTCCTGATACGCTCCTCAATCGTCGCTTGGCATATAAAATTCACCACGGTGACCACGTTCCTCTGCCCTATCCTGTGAGCCCTGTCGGCCCTCTGCTGCATGATGGCCGGAGCCCAGTTGTCGTCGTAGTTGACGACCACGTCGGCAGCCGTGAAGTTGAGCCCGGCACTCATCGCCTCCGTCCCCACCATCAGGTCCAACGTCTTGTCCTCGTTGAATCTCTCCTGCATGGCCGCGCGTTCCCTCTTCGGGGTCTCTCCCCACAGATAGAGATACTTGAGGCCCAGCCGATCGAACTCGGGCAGCAGCAATTCGGCCATCTTGGCGTACTGGGTGAAAACCAGGACCTTGTGGCCATTCTCGACCACCGCCTCCTGAAGCACCTCCTTGAGGGCCTCCATCTTCGACGACCTGATCCCGCGCGGCATCAGGCGCTTGGCAGCAGAATCCTTGGAAATGGCAACATGGTCAATCAGCTCCGAATGGTCACACCACTGCTTGCACCGGATAATCGCGACCATGGCCTGTGCGTCCATAGTGGCCTCATGCCCGTGAGAGGCCAGCTCGTCATACACCTTCTTCTCCCTCGCCGACATGACGACCACCCTGTTCTGGTAAATCTTGTCCGGCAACTCCTTCAGGACATGCTTCTTCAGACGCCGGATGAAATAGGGCCCGATCCTCTCACGCACCTCGGCAATGCGCTTGTACCCCTTGACCTTGCCGTACGGATCGCAGATGGCGTGCTTCTGCATGAACCTGGTCTTGGACTCCAGCAGCCCGGGACAGATGAAGCCCATGACGCTGTGAAGCTCCTCCAGGCGCCCGTCGAGCGGCGTGCCGGTGAGCCCCATCCGGAACTTGGCCCGCAGCCTCTTGACGTTCCGGGACCTCCGGGAGGCATGGATCTTGAGGGCGTGGCATTCGTCGACCGCTACGAGGCCCCACTTCCGAGTCCTCGGACCGCTCAGCAGCCGCATGCGCCTCCTCATCTTGGCCTCATACTCCAGGCGCTTCGCCTTCTGGGCGTCCGTCTCCCCCTTCCTTGTCTTCTTCTCCCGGCCACCGAAGAGGTCCTCGGTCACCAGCTCGAAGTTCGTCACGTAGAAGAAGGCGTCGTCGCGAAGCCACTGGGCCATCCTCTGCTCGGGCGTCCCGTCTATCACGACATACGGCTCGTCGCAGAACTTCTCCAGCTCGATCGGCCAGTTGTACTTGAGGGAGGCCGGCGTGACGATCAGCGCCTTCTCGATCCCCTCGGAATCCTTCAGGAAAAGCGCCGTCGCTATGGCCTGCACCGTCTTGCCAAGGCCCATTTCATCGGCGACGAGAACCCCTTCACCGTTGGTCATGCAGAACTGAACGCCGAGCTTCTGGTAGTTTCGGAGCGGCAGCTTGAGGCCGGGCACCCTGAGGCGCACGGGGATGTCCTCCCTGGACAGGTGGCGGAGCTGCCTCAGCCTCCTCTCCTTCTCAGACTGCCCCCTGATCCTGCTCTCGACCTGCGGAGAGACGACTATCCCCGGCATCTCGTCGACGAGGTAGTTGAGGTTGGATATGGTGAAGGTGACCTGCCAGACCTTGTTGAAGCTGTCCCAGGTCCCCCCGATGTCCTTGACGACGGCGCTGTCGTCCTTCTCGCAACGAACGGCCATCCTGCCATCTTCATCTATCGTGACCCAAGGCATGCCGGTACTCCTCTAATCCATTATACGCGACCGGACGCCCTTGTCCGGGTCACGTGACGGGCTGGAGGAGATTTATCACGCCTTCGACCGTGGACAAGTAGACCTCGCCGCTCGCCAGCGTCACGCTCACGTCATAGACGTACTGGCAGATGTCGAGGGTGCCCGTGTCGGCCGGGACCAGGTAGAAGAAGCACTCCCCCTCGTCCGCAGCCCCGATCTGGCCCTCCCCGGCAACCGCCGTGCTCTTCTGCACGACCACCGGGTCGCTCTTGGTTTGGCGCATCGTGAACACGCACGTCGCGCCCGTGAGGTCGACAACCTTGAGCTCCGAGTCCTTGATGAAGACGCGAAGGCGCCGATTGCTGCCAGCATAGAGTTCGAAGCTAACGTACGGCACTGCTCTTCTCCTCATGGGATAGTTGTTGACGATCCCGCACAATCTGGTCTCTGCGACCAGTATCCCCAGCAGGTCGCACGGGTGCAGCTCGCTTGCCTTGTAAAACACTTCAACCGGCATCTCGCGCCCTCCTGTTCAACACCGCGGCCACCGCCTCCGGGGACGTGTCGCCAGCCACGGCCATCTGCGCGGCCCCCCACCCCTCCTCGGCCGGAACAGCCCCGTTGGTCCACACCACGGTCGCGGGAACCCCCAGGGCCGCCGCGAGATGCTGGAGCCACCCGGACCCGCACAGGACCTCGTCGGCCCTGGAGACGAGCTCCACGGCGGCGCGGACCGACTCGCAGCTGCGAACCATGTTGATCTTGCGCCCCGACAACTCTATGAGCCTGTCCCACTCGCCCGAGCCCCACCCGTCGAAGCAGAACGCCACGACGCCTGCTCCGGGCTGTTTCTCCGCGACCATCTCCGGAGGACCCCACGGGACCCCCACGTATCCGGCCGACCGGCAGAACCACTCCACCACGTGCCTTCCATGACGATCCTCCGGCACCGACAGCGGCCTGGCGCCACCCTCTCCCTCGCCAATCCCGGAAACCGCCCTCACCAGCTCGGCCTGCCACGCGTCCGCCGGCACCACCTCGAAAACCGAACAGTCGTCACCCCTCGAACACGACGCCAGCGCCGCCACGGCCAGAAACGCCATGGAGCGGTCCCGCGGAAGCGCGTAGGTCTTCCGCCTCCTCGGGGCATCTGGCGCCTTTGGAGCAGGCTCATCGGCCTTCTCCGGAACCTCCTCCTTCACCCTCAGCCTCTCCACGTCCCGAAGCCTCCTCCTGGGATAGTCGCCGTACATCCCCTCCGCCACGAACAGCCGGGACCCGACGGGAAACGGCGTGAGCGTGGCCATCCGGAACCAGAGCTCCGCCCTGCCACTCTCCCCGTCGCCCATGGCCATGTCCCCGAGCATGCACAGCGGCTCGGCGAACCGCATGTCCTCGGCCATCGCCAGAAACAGCTCCTTCCTGGCCTCCGCGCGACGATCCAGCCTGTCGAGCGCCTGCGCCTTGTAGTAGCGGGCGAAAAAGCGCTCCTCCGGCCACTCGGACCTCAACAGGTACTCGTCGTACTTGGCCACAGCCTCCTCCCGGCGACCGCACTCCCGGTAGGTGTTTGCGAGATAAAATACCGTCCTCGTGTCGCGCCTTCCTCGCTCGTTGTAGTCCTTCTCCAGGATCGCCAGGTTGCGGACCAGCGACAGGACGTGCCTCTTGCCCGGGAGATGCTGAACGGTCACGTCCACCCTCTCGACCGGAAGCCCGTTGGTCAGCAGGAACTCGTGGCAGGCGTGAGTCTCGTCAAAGAGCACCCCCTTCCCATTCGGCAGCATCCTGGTGTGAGTGAACCTGAGGTTCCCGTAGGCCACCGTGAACTCCATCAGCCGGTCCCCCGGAGTGGCCCCCAGGGACTTTATCCTCCTGGCGTTCTCCTCGTCCACGAAGTCGTCGGCGTCCAGCCACACGACCCAGTCCTCCGTGCACTTCCTGATGGCCTCGTTCTTGGCCACCCCGAACTCGAAGTCGGAAATATCGGTGTCCTTGTCGAACAGCTCGGACGACTGGACACGCACCGGCCCGAAGCCGGACGCGACCTCGACCGTTCTGTCCGTGGAGCCCGTGTCCACGAGAACCACCTCGTCGGAGAACTGGAGGGCGCACTCCAGGCAACGCCCTATGACCTCCTCCTCATTCTTCGCAATGATGGCTACCGATATGCCCATGCCATACTATACGCCTCCCTTGGCGCTCCCCCAGAACCTGTTGTTGCTATCATGCTGCGCCTCGGTCCGCTTCTCGAACCGCCTGTTTGCACAGCCTTTCCGGACCCCGCAGAGGGTGACCGTCGCCACGGACGCGGCCAGCGACTGCCCGAAGAGGGTGAAGGCGCCATCCGCCTCCCTCCTGGCCCCGACCGGCAAGTCGGCGTCGACGACGACCGACAACACCCTGACCGTGCCCGGCTCGCAGACGCCCACGAACATCGGATCGGCCGCGAACCTGGTCGTGGCGCCGTCCAGACGCACCTCCATCACGTCGAAGAAGAGCACCTCGGGCGACTCCATGCAATAGAGCGCTCGGTAGCCGTCGTCGGTCGGGACGATGGCCTCCTTGGCGCCACATGGGCCCTGCGGACCCTGCGGACCCTGCCAGCCCTGGTTTCCCTGCCAGCCCTGCCAGCCCTGGACGCCCTGGACGCCCTGATTGCCCTGATTGCCCTGAACGCCCTGGACGCCCTGGTTGCCCTGCCAGCCCTGATTGCCCTGATTGCCCTGCCAGCCCTGGACGCCCTGATTGCCCTGCCAGCCCTGATTGCCCTGCCAGCCCCGATTGCCCTGCCAGCCCTGATTGCCCTGCCAGCCCTGGAGACCCTGGGAACCCTGAGAACCCTGGGAGCCGCCGTCCCCCCCGACCCCCTGCGGACCCTGCGGACCCTGCGGACCCGTGATGGCGTACCACCCGTCAACGACGATGCCGGGACCGTTGCCGCCCGCCATCGCCACGTTCAGAATCTTCGGCAGCGTGAAGATCGGGACCAGGTCGAAGGTCTTGTCGGCGAAGCCCGTGCCGGAAAGGGTCGGATACGTCAGGAACCCCCCTTCTACGTACGCCCGGATGAAGCGGCCGGTGGTGTAGCACAACACCCTCTTCGCGCTCTGGTCCTCGGCCAGGTCCTGGAAGTCGTGCGACTTGTCGCCTATCGGCACGATCTCCGACGCGCTGTAGTCGGCGTCCGTGTAGGCCGCCTTCACGTTCGTCCAGAACCACAGGTGGAGCATGTTGGACGTCCTGTCGAAGACCACCCGCGGAGCGAAGACCTCTATCAGCGGCTTGATGGCCGTGGTCGCCTGGTAGAAGTTCTCGGTGTAGGGCACCCACCTCATGCCGCTCACGAGCTCGTTGCCTGCCAGGCGCCCCCAAAGCAGGACGCGTCGCGCCTTGTCAATGGTCTCCTGCGGCGACGACTCGTAGAGCGTGCTCGTCTGCAACCCGTCCCGGTATATCTTCATCCCGGAGCTCGCATCGAAGTAGCTCATCTCCGGAATGAAGGCAACAACGTCCCTATCCTGCGCGACCACCAGCTCGGCGTTACGCGAGATATGGAAGAACTCCTCCGGTCTCTCATTGACGAAATCAGCCATGCCGTCTCCTCAGACGCAAATCACCACGGCCCTGAGAGGCAGGCCGGGGTCGCCCCCGTTGTAGACGACGAACTCGTCCTTGTCGTCCGCCTCCGGGTCCTCGCCGTGATAGCCTATCCCGATCTCCCCGACGTCGCCGGAAGGCAGGCCGCGGCTCGCCCTCACATGGACCGAGACGACCGCCCATACCTCGCGGGCGCCATTCACCTTCACCACGGTGCCCGACGGCCCCGGGCTGTCAAGGTCCACCCGCTCCACCCTCCTGCCGCCGACCTCCGCGACCGCGGCCGGGAACATGGACGCGGGAAACTCGTCCTCGCCGATCCTCACCACCGACTCTGGCCCCAGCTCCAGGACCTTCGAGACCACCACCTCGTCCTGCCTCAGCTTCCTGCCGTGCGGGTTCTCGGAATCGCCCACGTGCCTCGACAGGTCCGACGAGTACAGCTTGCCGTCCGGGTCCGCGTTCACGGACCCCGGCTCCGAAGTCAGGTCTACGACGGCCATGAGAAGCCCGACGCCATCCCTCGGATAGGTCAGGGACGCCGCCCTCACGGCCGAGCAGTCCTCGTATGTCCTGGCCGACAGCGTCAGGTAGAGATGATACGAATGGCCGGCCTTCAAGCCCTCCCAGCTAACCATCTCGGTCTTGAAGTAGACGCCGTCGTGGACCCCCTCGGCCCCCGGGGACGCCCCCGTCGCCGACACGGTCACGCGGAAGGAACCCCCCGGCTCCGGCTCCAGGCGGTAGCTCCCGTCGTCAAAGACGCACGACCGCACGCCGCCCATGCCGCCAAGCAGCATGTTCTCGACGACGTTCCACTTCTTGAGCTCCTGCTCCGGGATGATCCTGTCCCCGTACCACAACACCGGCAGCCCCAGGTGTCTCGTGCGCCTATTGTATCCCTTTCCTTTCATCCCACGACCTCCTCTCCGCCAATCCCGGTCTCGCCGACGATGAAGATCTTCTCGCCTTTCGAGTTGACCTTCTTGACCTCCGGAGGCGGAGCGCCATGCGACCCCGACCTGGCGATGGTCGGCAGCGCCGACACTTCCGCGTAGGTGTTCTGCCCGAACCTCGTGTTGAACCAGTTTCTGGAAGCTCTCATGTCGTCCTCATAAACTCAAGATCGGTCGTCCAGGTCTTCGCCTGGAAGTCCATGTTGTGGGTCACGCTGTAGATGACCAGGTCCGACCCCCACATGTCATACGGCTTGATGTCCGCGTTTCCAGCTATCGTCGTCCTTCCGACCAGCTGGTAGACCTTGGTCGCCGACTGGATGTTGTCGGCTATGTCGCCATACTCCGAGCTCGACATGAAGCCCGAGATCGGCTTCACGATGGCCTTGGCCCACGGCACGTCCGGAACCGTCGAGTTGCTCCGCAGCTCGATCCTCGGAAAGATCGGCAGCTCCTCCAGGCTCGTGTTCTGGCCGTCCGGAACCTTCTGCAGGCCAACCACCACGATCTGGTTCCTCAGGTCCTCGAAGTCCGGCGTCGTGTCATAGCTGACGATGACCGTGTCGTCGTAGCCCGCGGACCTGTCGGGCCCCAGAATGACCGGGAGCCCCGTCAGGCCCCCGAGCTCGTAGAGGTAGATGCGGCCGTCCCGGACCACGTAGTTGTAGTTCGTGTCCTGCATGATCTCGTCAAGGGCCGACCTGACGCTCGTGCCGGTCTTCCAGTCGAACCGCGCCACGTTGATGTCGTCCGAGACCGAGAGGTCCTGGAAGACCGCGGACGGCGCGAACGAGAAGTCGGGAATGATGCCGGCGTACTTGGCCAGGAAGGTGAACGCCTTGGACAGGCTGTCCCCGTCGAAGAACGGGGCGAAGACCAGGGCTATGTCGTCCAGCTTCTTCTCCAGCCCCACCAGCGGGATCGTCCAGGTGGCCCCGTCGACCGAGTCGTTGTCGGAGACCCCCATGGCGAGGCCCGTGAAGATGCGCCCCGCCACCGTCCCGAAGCCGCCGGTCGCGTCGATAGTGATGCCGCCAATGCTCTGAACAGGCTCGGCATCCTGGCCCGCGACTCCGAACTTGTCCACCGAGATGCTGCCGCTGGAGTCGTCGATGCCGACGGAGACGGAGAGCTGCGTGATGTAGTTCCACCAGTCGGCCGCCGGCGACGGGTCGGCCGGCGTGCCTCCCGCCCAGGTCAGCACGAAGTTGCCGTTCCCGTTCTTGACCGGAAAATCCCGGTCCTCGTTGACCCTCAGTATCTCCCCGAAGAGCTGGCCCCCGTGCCTGTTCGGGAGAGCCTGCCTCATCCTCCACTTGACGTAGCGGTACGACGTGTCGGCCACCGGACCGGGATACGTCGTGTCGTTGACGGTCGGGGCGTCGAGCGTCGTCGCGGTCCCGTTCTTGGTCCATATCGGGTACATCGTGTACTCGTATTCGGTGTCGGGCGTGTCGTCCGACGCCGCGAACCACTCGTCGAACCAGCACTGGGCCGAGAAGAAGCAGGGGAGATAGGCCAGGTCCAGACGGCAGTTCTTCACCGTCACGTCCATCTGCGTCCCGAACGACGGAAGCACCGACGTCACCCCCGCGCCCACGTCGACCAGCACCTCCGCCGGTGCCGTCGGGTCGAAGCCGGTCGAGTACGGAGCGTTCAGGATCGAGGCCGTCTTCCGGTAGTACACGAAGGTGCTGCTGGTGAAGACCACCGAGGGGGAGTCCTGAATCCCGCTCGCGACCACCAGGCCGTTCCATGTCGGATAGACAAGGATGACATAGGACGTCCCCTCGGTGACGTGCTTCTGCTGGGAAGGGCCGCCCTTCGACTTCCCCTCCGCCAGGTTCACCGTCTGGGTGTTGTCCGCGTCGCCACCCGTCAACTTAACCTCCATGGAGCCGCCGTCGTTGATCGTCATCTCAACGGCCCCGAAGGCGATCCCTATGGTCCACGGATTGTTCTTGGTCTCCGCCGGGTCCGCCGTCCCCGGCTGGTTCTGAACCACGTTCAGCATGAGGCAGAACGCCCCCGTCACCACCAGCTCGTCGGACGTCTCCCAGTTGCCCGTCGGAGGGCTGGCCGGGCTCTCCAGCCTCAGCGTCACGGTAGAGGACGCGGCATCGTCGTCCTTGTACTTGACGCTCACGTACTGCGACCCTGGCGACGGCCCGATCTGGGCGTACTCGAAGATTGAATCGAGACTGACGCCCACGACGGTCCAGTTGAACAGGTCCTCGGTCAGGTCGTCCGGATTGAAGGCCTTCATCTTGTCGCCGGTCGCGTTCAGCCCGTTGTCCACCAGGATGTCCGACGGCACGAATATCTTGGGCATGACCGAGTTGGTCGCCGCCACGAAGCCGGACGGCGCCTTGAACAGCGTCTCGTCCCACACGTCCTGGGCCACGAAATCCGGCTTGACCGTCGCCAGGGCGTCATCCAGCGGGACGAGGATGAAGAACGCCTGGCCCTGGTCGGTCGGGTCGTACGAGGCGTAGGCCGGATCGAACTCGCCCTCCCCGTAGAGGAAGAACTTCTGCTGGTCGTAGACGATGCGGGAATAGGTGTCCCGCTCGACATTCGGATCGGTCGGCTCCGGCACCGTGTTGGCTATCGTGACCGTCGGATTGCTCATCGGAACAGGACTCCCGACTTCTCAAGGGCCTTCCGGACCTCTCCGGTGTTGATGGCGTTGCCCATGATCTGGATCACCTCGGACCGGAACATCCTGGTGTTGAACTTGACAGTCAGCTCTCCGACGAACTTCAAGGCCGGAACGCCTGCGTCGCCCGCCGCCTCGCCTCCTCCCGCGGCTCCGGCGACCCCCGCGAATCCCGGAGCCGTCTCCACGCCGGCAGCGGCCTCGTCGGACATGTCAGAGTTCGCCCTCTCTATGTCGCGCTGGCTCGCCTGCACCGTCTCGTCCGGGACCACCGCCTTGTTCAGGGCCGCCGGCTCGCTGGCGGCGAAAGCCGACGAGACGACCCCGATGCCATCCCTGATCTGCGCCAGGAGGCCGTGGGCGACCACGTCCGCCGTGTAGAAGGAGCCCGGGCTGTTCCCGTTGGCGACGCTTTCCGCCGTCTTCCTGGTGTTCTTCTCGTTCTCGCTCATCTTCTCGGCGAGCTCCTCCTCCGGCTCGATCCTGGTCGGCCCGAAACCCCCGAACATGCCGCCGCCGCCGGCGACGCGTTCCGCCGACCGCTCGTCGAGGGTCTTTATGTCGCCAGGCGCGGACGGCGCGAAGAAGCCGGCCTGGTTCACCCTCCTGGTCGCGGCCCTGCCCATCACGGCCTGGTCCGTGAACCTCTGCCTCCTCGCCCCCACGTCGCTCCTCAGCTCCCCGAACGCCTTGCCGAGTATCTTCTCGAAGATGTCCTTCTGGACGCCCATCTCCTGCTTGCGGATGTTATACTCCTGCTTCACGATGTCGGCAGCCATCTGCCTGCCCTTGAGGCCCTGCTTCTCGGCCTCCGACATCTTGTTGTAGCGATCCCTCATCAGCGCCAGGCGCTCCCGCTCCAGGTCGACCCCCTCGCGCTGGAGCTCCAGGACCCTCGAGAAGTGAGCGCCCGTCGCCTCCAGGAAGTCCGTCTCCGCCTCTATCAGCCCCTCCCTGAGATCGACCTCCGCCACCCTCGCGTCCAGCTCCTGGTCGGCCAGGTCGACCCTCCTCTTGGCAATCTGGAGCATGTCCATCTCCAGGTCCTTGCGCTCCTCGTCGATCTGCTTCAGGTTGGCCTGGGCGTCCGCCCTCTCCACCTCCGTCGTGGCCCCGGCCAGCTTCGCCCTCTGCACCTTCTCCTGCTCGGCGAGCCTGTCCCTGCCCTCCTTGACGCGCTTGACCATCTCGTCGTACTGCTTGTTGATGTTCTCCTGAACGGCCACCGTCGCCCTGATCGGGTCGCCGACGAGCTTGGCGTATTCGAGCTGCACGTCCAGCAGCTCGGCCTCCCTCCGGAGGTCCATGAGAACCTCGGTCTTGGTCACGTCGCCGATGGCCTTGATGACGTCCCGGACGTCGTTCGTCCTGTCCAGGTACTCCCTCTCGGACTCGGCGATCCCCTTCAGCTCGATGTTGGCCGCGTTCTGCGATCCGAGAACCGCCTCGTTCAGAGCCTTCCTCTTGACGGCAGCGTCCAGCTGCGCCTCGATCGGCCCGCGCTTCTCCAGGAGCTTGACGGCCTCCCTCTCCTTCATGGCAACCTTGAGATAGACGCCCTGCCTGATGTCGATGCTGCTCAAAAGGGCGAGCGCCGCCTTGGTGCTCTCCACCTGGGAGCTCTTGAGCCTGTCCGTGGCCTGCCTTATCTCATAGGCGTTCGCCCCCGCCTCCTTCATGGTGTCGGCCAGCTTCGCCAGGGCGTCCGCCTGAACCTCCATCTGCTTCGCCCTCTGGCTCGTCAGATCGCTGGTGTCCTCACCGTCCTCCACCGCCTCGGTGATCTTCCCGTTCAGCATGTCGATCTGCTGCTTGGACCTAATCGCCCCGTCCACCAGCGAGACGAACGGAACGGCATCCAGCTTCTCGGTCAGGGCGTCCATCTCGGCCTGGAACTTATCGACGTCCCTGGCCGCCTTCTGCGCCGCGGCCGCCGCGCCCTTGGCATTGACGTCGACACCGAGCTCCCTGGCAGCCACCGCGCCCCTGGCCTCCAACTGCCTCCTGGCCTCCCTGGCCTCCTTCTTCGCGGCCTCCATGGCCTTCCTGGCCTCCTCGGCCCCGGACGCGGCCGCCTTCGTCATCTTGTCAAGCGACCTCCCCAGCTCCTCGGCCCCGACCCCGCCCATCTCGAGCCCGGCGCCAAGGCGCTGCTTCTCGATCTGCTGGCGGAGACCCGCCGCGATGATCCCCGGAGTCTTGAACATCTGAGAGACGATCTGGTCCATAGCGTCCACGAACTCCCTCGTGGCGTCCAGCTCTAACTTGTTCAGCTTGTCCAGGGCGAGACGTCGCGACGTCGCGTCCAGGCTGCCGTCGCTGATGATCTTCGCCCGGCGCTTCGCCAGCGTCTCGGTGATCTCGCCGAACTTGCCCTTGACCGCCGACGACGCCTTCCCGACCGCGTCGGAGAACTCCCTGGCCGTGCCCCCGATGTCCCCGAGGAGCCCGAGCTCGGACATCGCCATCTCCTTCCGCAAATCGACGAGCTGGAACTTCATGGAGCTGAACTCCGCCTCGGTCGCCTTCATCTGCCGCTGAAGGGCGAGCCCGGCCCCGAGCTGCCTCTTCTGCTCGGCCGCGAAGGCCTTCCCGAAGCTCTCGGTCCCCCTCACCGCCATCCGCAGTCCCGGGGCCAACATCGACATGTTGGCCTCCAGGCTGTTGCCGGCCACGAGCCACTTGCCTATCTCGCTCTCGGTGTCGAAAACCTGCAAGGAGAGGGCCACGAGGCCCCCGGCCACCGCCCCGATGGCCGTCCCGATGATCGGAACGACCGACCCTATGGCCGCACCCGCCGCGATCCCGGCCCCGACCTTGGAGAGGTCCCCAGTCACCCTGGCCGCGAAGGCCCCCGTCTCGTCCCCGGCCTCCTCGAACTTCTCCTCCAGCTTGTCCGCGGCCAACCCGGCCGCGACGAAGGCAATCGCCGCTACGCCCAGCATGCCGGCGACGCCCGTGACCGCCGTCTTCACCATCGGCACGATCCCGGCGAACCCCCTCTTGAGGCCGACCATCAGACCGCCCACGGTTCCAGAACCTCCGGCGATCTCGGCAGCCGCCTTCACGCCTGATTCGGTCCTGCTGCTCAGGTAGACCGCCGCGGTGGTCGCGTTCTGGGCCGCCACCTGCGTCCCCAGGAGCACCCCCACGCCCCCTATCGCCGCCGCGACCCCGCCGATGGCAGCCATGGTCCCGAACGTGAACTTGGCGATCATTCCGATCTTAGGACCCACCGCGGGGAACAGCTTGGAGACCAGGAAGTCATGGATGTCCTCCGTCGTCTTCTCCGTGTCCTGGGCCGCGTTCAGCATCGCCACGTCCTCGGGGGAGACCGCCTCCACCGTTATGCCTCCGGCGAGCCCCGCCGCCTGAAGATCGATCACCGTCTCGATCTTTCCCTCCGCGGCCAGCGCGAACAACGCCGACGCCTTGTCGTCGAGGCTCGCCGAGATGGCCAGGTCCGTCTTGATCGTCGGTATCTTCTCCAGCAGGTCGACGTACTCCCTCAGCCTCTCGGTCGCGTCGCCGCCGAACGTCTCCCGCAGGGCCGCCCCGGCCTCGACAAGCTCGTTGACGCTCACAACCCCCGTGTTCGCACCGTCCCGGAGCACCTCGAAGAAGCCCTTGGCCTGGTCCCTCGTCAGAGAGAGCTCGTCCCGCACCGCCTCCAGGCCGCCCGGGATCGTCTTCGCGAAGCCGGTCGACCTCTCCAGCGTCGCCAGCTCCACGTTGAAGCCTCGCACCTCGACCGCCGCGTCCCCGAACTTGTCCACGAGGTCGCCCAGCTTCTGGAGAAGCAGGAAGGCCGCCACGCCACCGCCGATCAGCGCCCCGTTGGTTATCCCGAGCCCCTTGGCGAAACCCTCGGCCTCATTCTTGCCCTCGTTCAGCTTGTCCTTCAGCAGATCAACCGCGTTCGAGGCCTTGTCAACCTCGCCCCGGTACGTCCCCGACGCCTTCGCGGAATCCTCGGTCGCCTGAGCCGCGTCGAGCAAGCTCGCCTCGAACCTCTTGTTGGACGCGGCGAGGTGCTTGACCGCCTCGTCCAGGTCCATCCCCGCCACCTCCATCTGGAGAGTCGACCTCTCAGCCTCGTCCAGGGCCTCGGAGAACTCCACGAACGCCCTTCTCCCGGCCGCCGCCACGCTGGCATCGACGAACTCCTGCTTGGACATCTTCAGGAGCCCCTTCTCCATCTTGAAGAGGTCCACCTCGATGGAGCTTAGCTCGTCCTTGTAGGACTCGATCCACGGAAACTTCTTGACCTCCTTCTCGGCAATCTCCTCCTGCGTCTTCAGCAACCCCCCCAGGACGCCGCTGGACGCCGCCACGGAGCCAGCCAGCCCGGACAGACTGCTCTGGAAGGTCGCTATGGCCGCCGCTATGCCGCCGTAGGCGGGCCCGACCCCGCCGACCGTCGCCATGGCCGAGCCGGCCGCCGCGTTCAGCTTGGACAACCCCCTGGCCGCCTTGGAGGCCGACTTTCCGACGGTCTCCTGCGTGGTGCTGACGGAGCTCATCGCCTTGTCGTACTTCCGGGCGATGTCCCTGGCCGCCTTCTGGGTGTCCGAGAGGCCCGCGCTCGACACGTCGGCGCCCTTCGCGGACGTCGACACCCTGTCCAGGCTCTTCCGAATCTCCTCGGCGCCGCCGGCCACGTCCCTGGTGAAGTCAGTGAACTCTCTCGGCATGGGTCACCTCACGTGCGCATCAGAAGCGCGTCTCTCTCGAAGGCGGTCATGGCGACGTCGATGATGAGCGCGTGGATCGCGTACACCTTCTCGATCGTCTCCTTCGTCAGACGGCCAGCATCCTCGAACTCCAGCTCGACCTTCTCGCCGTCTCGGCCCCGAATACTCCAGTCCTTCAGGTGCCAGACCAGCAGGAAGTTCCTGAACTGCGTCTTGTCTATCACCATCCCGCCGGCGTCGGATCGGTAGATCGCGCTCCTCTGGCGGTAGTTCGAAATCTCCTCGTACCCCGGAAGCGAGAACTCCATCCACTCGACCAGGTGGTGGTGGTGGTCGAATTCCGAGAAATCGATCCCGAGGCCCACTCGCGAGACGCTCTTCACTATGCCCCGGGCCTCGATCAGGATGTCGATCTCCACCCGATGGCGGTCCTCCGCCTCCATGAAGTACATCGGGATGGGAGGCTTTCCCCTCTCGTCACCCTGGGCCTCGGCTATCGCGATGCCCTCGGCGTTCTGCGCCGCCAGCGTGTCGCCACCCCTCTGCAGGTCCTCCCTGGAAGGCCCCTGCGGCCCTTCCTGGGCCTTCGGCTCCTCGGGCGCCCCTGCCTCCACGCTTGCCGGCTGCTGCGGTCCCCGGGCCCCCACGAAGGCCTCCTGCTGCGTCTGCGGTGCCTGCGTTCCGTCCATCGTCCCGTCCTCCTACGTTATAATAGTGTCGTCCGACCCGACCGAGATGTCAGCTGCCGTCTCGAACGAGTGGGCGTAGGTCCCGAGGTCCGTCATCCCCGTGAAGCTGAAGCCCTCGGAAGTCGTGTTGCCCTTCAAGGTGAAGGTCCTCGTCGCTATCGTTATTGCGCTATGCGCACGCAGCTGCTCGTACGTGGTCACTTCCAGCGAGAAGTCGAAGATGCCGACCTTCAAGTACCTCGGCGTCATCACGTCCTCGTTGACATAGACCGGCGTCACCGCCTGGTTCATGTTGAACGTCCAGTCCCGGACATCCGTGTTACCCGAGTACCAGTACCCGTACGGAACCTGGTCCCGTATGAAGTCGTTCGCCACGAAGACGGAGGAGGAAGCCTCTTCCGGACCCATGAACGACAGCGACGCCGTGATGAGGCCCCCGGCCGCCCCGCTCAGCGAGAGCGACGTGACCAGCACGTCCTCCATCAGCTGCCCGTCCTCGCCGTCGTCGATGCCGACGTCGAAGGTGTAGCCGCGGCTGAGGAGCTTCGACGTCGTCAGGAGGACCAGCGACTCGGCCGTCACGTCGAAGTCCACCTGGCCCGTGTACGCCGCCGTCCCGTCGGCGTGCAGGACCCTCGACCTGGTCGACGTCGACGGCTGGAGAGACAGAGGCTCCAGGTAGGACGGCGTCTCGGCGTTCCCGAAGCCGCCCGACGTGATGAGCACCTGGACCCCGTCGATCTCGGCGGAGCCTCCATAGCCCAATCTTCTCGCTGAATCTGTCGCCATGTCACATGCTCTTCACCATGCCGCGGGAAGGCCGCGCCCTGCCGCCATGGCCGGCCACGATCCTGGTCCCGGACTTCGACCCGGCGTTCCTCTTCGACGCCTCGCGCCTGTGAGCCTCGCCCTCCTGTCCTATCATCATCTTCAGCAGGACGAACTCGCGATACGGCAAGTCCCACAGCTTCCCCTTGTCCATTCCGAACTTCTCGCTGTAGTTCCCCAGCGTGCAGAAGAGGCTCACTGCCTCGCACGCGTCGGAGACCCCCCGGCCCTTGGGCGAGAACAGCGCCGCGCTCTGGACCTTGATCGTGACCTCCTCCTCCCGCGTCACCATCGAATGCTTCTCGAACTCCCGCAGGAACGCCTCCACCAAGGGGGCCGGAAGAGCCCCTACCCTCCGGTAGCAGGCGTCCGTCATCCAGCCGCCATCCCGTTCCACCGCGCCCATCGTCCAGGAAAGCAGGTTCCTTTTCAGGATCAGGCGCCGGAGCTCGTTCACGTCCACCTCGTAGTGGGACGGCTCGCTCTCCTCCAGCCCCTCCACCTCGTACCGGCACGCCTTCTCCATGACGTAGTTGTCGCCGTAGGTCAGGGTCCGGAAGACTGCCCTCTCCTCCTCGTCCCCGAACTCGTCCGGCAGGCACACCCCGCGCGTCCACGACGTCGCCACCCGGACATGCACCTCGTCCGGGTAGTGCGTCGCCGCCTCTATCTGGCGGGCCATCGCCTCCGCGTTGTCAGCCGTTAAGCTCATACACCTTGTTCATCTCGTCTATGACCGTGGTGGCGATGCCCGGATAGAGGCTCTTCGAGAACCTGTCCCACGACTCGTCCGTCAGGACCCCGTTGACCCTGTGCAGCGCCAGCCTCGGATTGTCCCTGTCCAGCGTCCAGGACAGCAGGTACTTCTGCACCTTCAGCCTGTTGAGGGCGTCATGGTCGACCACGTGCATCCTCCGGAGCCGGTCGTAGGTCGTCGCCTTCTTCCGGAGCTCCACCGCCTCGTGGTAGCGCCACATGCGGAAGACGACCGTCTCCTCCTGGACGCCCTTCCCCGGGCCGGCCATCACGATCCACCTTCCATCCCTCTCCGCCAGATGGAGCTTGACGTCGAAGGTCGCGCCGTCCGGGACCTCGTACTTCCCGGGCTCCATCACCTGGACGTCGACCCTGGTCTGCGCCGCCTTCTCCGTCGCGTCTTTGGCTCTCACCTTCGGCATCGTTCATCCTCCGACAAAAAAAGCACAGGAGTGCTCAGCCGCGCCTTGCGCGAATCGCTCCCGTGCTCTATCGCCCATGTCATATCATCCATATTTCCCGACGCCCACCCGGACGTCGGAGGTCACGCCACCAGCTCGTACGCGGCGTAGTCGACGGCAATGACGGTCGGGTCGTTCTGGCCCCTCACGTCGTCGGCGTCCGTCGAAAGCTCAAGGTTCGCCAAATCGATAGTCTCCCCGGCTATGTTCACTGTCAAGGTCGCCAAGGTGTCCGGGATGTCCCACGGCGTCGGCGTCGTCGCGGCAAAGAAGTAGTCCCCCGTGAACGTCACCGTCATGGGACCCACCGCTATGAACCTCGGCTCGGCCGGGACCGAGCTCGCCTCGCACGAGAAGAACTTGACCACTTCCTGCGAGAAGTCAAGCGTCCACGTCACGAAGTCCAGGACGTCGCCGTCCACCTCCACCGAGCTGTTCCAGAACGGGATCGGGGACTCGTTCATGTCTATCCCCAGCGGCTCCGGCACGTTCAGGACGCCGGGATCGCAAAGGTACCCGTCGCCCGTCTTGTCGTCGACGTAGTCGCCGCCCTGAACGTAGGAGTCCCTCTGGATCGCCACGTAGCCTATGGACCCCGTCACCAGGGAGCCGTCGCCAGCCGTCAGGCTGATGTTGTTCCAGTAGCAGTTGTCGAACTGCTGGACGTTGTCCTTCCTGGTCCTCATCGTGGTCTGGGCCGCCTTCTGGCGGGCGAATATCCACGGCTTGATCTGATTGGTGACCAGGTCCTGGGTGACGTCGAAGCCCAGGGAGCCGTCGAAGGACTCCCAGTCGTAGTTCCTGGGAGTCCCTATGCCGATCTCGTCGACGGGGAGCTTGATCTGGCCGCCGTAACCCGACGACGACTCGAGACGGACGCGGCGCTTCGGGTTGGCCGCCCCGGTGCAGAGGAACAGGTCCTCGACCGCGTCGACCTTCAGCTTCGCCCAGCCCTCGTAGCCGATTCCCATGCCGGCACCCTCATGTTACGGAGCGACGAACAGGCCGGCGCTGTCGGACATGATCATCGGAGGCATCGTGACCGCGCTGTTGCAGCGGCCGCCGAGGCCCTTGATCCCGAACGTCCGATAGGAGACGTCCGACTGACCCGGAATGCTGTAGTCGTCAGACTCCACCACGACCGCCGGCAGCTCGATGTAGACCGTCGGGTCCGCTCCGCGCGGGATGCTCACCCGGAACCAGGTGTTCTCGGCGTAGAGGTACGGAGCCGTGAGGCTTCCCGTGTGCGCCGGCCCGAGAATCGGGTCGAAGACGCCATCCTCGTTGTAGAGCGTGACGGAGCCCGTCGCGTCGATGGCCCCCTGAAGGAGCGCCGTCGCGAGACGGCTGCCGTTGCAGGTGTAGAGAACCACGTGGTTCTGGGTCACGTCCACGCTCCACTCCACCGTCTCCGTGTCGGCCTGCGGGACGGCGCCCCCCGTGAAGGGCGCCGAGTAAACGCCCGTGAGCAGCTGCGCGTCCGTCCTCCAGAACGGGAGGGGGTCGACATTGTTGCCGCTCGGGTTCAGCGGGTTCGTTTCCGCCAGCTCGGTGCAGTCGTCGGCGACGACGCCCTCCTTCTGGTCGATGTAGGAGTAGTCCCCGAAGTCCGTGCCCCCGGCCGGGTCCACCTCGTCCCTGTCCAGGGCGATGGCCCCCGCGCTCACCGTCACGAACGACCCCTGGCTCGTGGAGAAGCCCGCGCTCGTGTTCCACATGCCGTTCAGGTCGAAGTTGGCGCCATAGACGCCGGTCGTGTGGTACTCGTAGACCCTCGCGCCGTCCGGCGAGATGTCCATGGACTTCGGATAGGCCCTCTCGTTGACGATCCAGTTCCCGAGAAGATCCCAGATGTCGTCCGAGCCCTGGAGCTCGAAGTCGATGTTGCCCTCGAACCGGATCGCGCTGTCGGCGTAATGCGCGGACGACGCAGCGTTGTACCAGCCCGCGCCCCATACGGAGGTGGAGTAGATCGGCTCCAGGACGAGGTTGACGCCGGCACCCGTCGCGAGGACGAGCAGCGGATCGGTTGCTGGCCCAGTCTTGTAGAAGCGAGCAAATGCCTGATCGATCTGTTACTTTCGGCTTGCGCCTACTAACCATCTTTCGATGGCGGGATCGGCTCTTCGGCCAACCCTCTCCCCCTTCAGTACGGTTATAGGGGAGTCCAGACTGTCGCATACCATCAGCAACCGCCGGGTAGCGTTTCGCTGTCTGATGGTCCCTGTCGCTCAGTCGTTCACGGCGCCCAGGCTAGTGACTGCCTTGCTTCCGCCTTGTCGCCCACCTCTGGGCTTCCAAGTCAATTAGACAGGGTGAGATGGGTCAAAATCTAACCCATACCCATGACACTATCCTCCTTCTCGGATGAGTTTGTCCTTCTTTCGAGCCAGACACACACCGCCAGCGGAGTACATGAGGTCACCAAGCCCGGAGACGACAGAATGCCTCCCCGTCTCAAGTTGCCCACTTGCGGCAGTTCTCTTATCTCTCACCCATGGAAAATACCAGCCGAACTCTGTCATGAAAGTGTTCTGCAAGCATCCCATCGGCCTCGAATGCCCATGAAACCTGAGCCGCACTCGCGACTCCGATACAACATGGACGCTTCCGTCTCCGTCAAACAACCCCCGAATGAAGTGACCGAATGACACTCTCGACATCGATGGGATGTCGAAGCCGGTCTTTCCCTTCCGAGGGCAGACTCTATATTCAGAAAGCCTATTTGCGACTGCCACTGGCACCGTCATCTGCCACATCGGACGCCCCTTGCGTGGATGGACGTCCGCACTCAAATGCCTGCCGACCTCTCGCAGGAAGGCTCCATCTTTCATCTCGATCTGAACCTGACCGCTGTCGGACATCGTACCGTCAGCCAGAACCAAGCCGAGCAAGTAGGCGAAGAAGGGCTCCAGATGCTCACTTCCGATCGCACTCTCGCCCGGCAACAACTTCATGCGTCGAACGTACTTGTCAGCCTCGTCGAGCTGCCACTCTTCATAGCGACGATGACCACCATCAGTAACGACCAACGGCATCAGCTTGCCGCTTGCCTGAAGGCGCCTCAAGGTGTGATACGGCACACCCGAGCGCTCAGCAAATTGTCCGATGGTCAACACTCGCTAGACCCCTTCAGCCTTCTCTATCGCTTTCAATGCACCCTTGTAGGTACTGTACTGCCGAACCGTTCCCCGTGGGCCGAGCCCTGTCACATCGTAATACACAGGACGACTGTAGGTGGCCTTCGTGATCGTGTATTTGAGCTTTCCATCGACGCGAACCTGCGTCTCTATCTTGTTCAGCTTGTTGACCTCAAGGTCCTTGCCTACGAGTTCGCGGACCACACGGAGAAGCTCTCATGCTATGCGCTTGCGACCCATACCCATGACACTATCCTCCTTTTCAGCCCCCTACAGGGAGACCTGTCTTTCCTTGAGGTTGTTGACCGTCACCTTGTCACCGAGCGTGCCGAAGCTCCCAAACGGGATCAGGGAGGCCCCGATCACGTCCAGGAACCTGTTGGACGTCGCGCCGACCGGGATTTCGGCTCCCGGCGCGGAGCCGCCCGGCACCGTCACGTCTATCGTGGTCGGAAGGTCGTCCACGTCCTTCACGCCCAGCCTTATGTCCAGGTCGGAGGCCCCGAAGGTGTCAACCACGACCTTGAGCTGCGTCGCCGCGTAGTCGCTCCCGTCCGCCGGATTGAGCTGGCTCCCGTTCCCGTAGTTCACCCCGTCGGTGAAGTCCAGGGTCGGACCCGCCAGCATCTCCAGGGTGGCGAAGACGTCGTCGGTCTCGCTGAAGACGTCGTTCGCCAGCATCCGGTACGACTTGACGGCGTAGAAGAGGGCGGCGAACCACCAGCTCACCCTCTCGTCATGGTCGGTCAGGTAGCCGTCCCATCCACCCGCCTGGAGCACGGTCCCGGTGTTGTCCGTCCTGTTGAAATGGGCCTCCATGGACCCGATGATGTTCGCCATCCTCGTCCCGTGGTGGGCGGCGAAGGGAGCTCCCTCGTCGACCAGCGTGTCATCGACGAGCTGGTAGTTTCTGTCGCACGGTATCTCCACATCCGGATCGTTCGTCAGGGAGACCAGGTCGAAGTAGTAGCTCCCGCCCTCCTGGCTCAGCTGGGCGAAGGCGTCATTGATGTACCTGTACTGCGCGGCCGCCCGGTCGGCGATCTTCAGCAGCGTTGTCGTGTCTATCAGAGGCATCGTCGTTTTCCTACTTCATCCAAGCCTCTACGCGCTTCCCGAGGTCCCTCACGTCGCCGACGGCGCCCTTCGCGGCCTTCCCCGCGGCCTCGGCGAAGAACAGCATGTCCTCGAGCAGCTCCTCTCGACGCCCGTCCGCCAGCCCAGGTCGCAACAGCTCCCTGCGAGCCGCCTCCAGCCCCTCCGCCGCCTTCTTGACGATCGCGTTCCCCTCCACCAGGCTCCTGACCGAGTCCATGGTCCGGAGTCGCGCGAAGGGCCGTCTGGATCGTCTTGGCGGCAGCGTCGGCCGCCTTGCCGACCTCCTCGAACGCCTTGGCCCACGGGCCGATTCCATCCGTCATCTCCCGGAGGGCCTTCGCTCCGCCCTCCTCGTCTCCGAGAACAACCAGGCTCTTGATCGCCTCCAGGTTCGCCTGGTACGACTTCTCGCCGGCATCTATCACCGCGTCCGCCAGCCCCGGCAAATCCTGCTTCCCTACGGCCTTCGCGGCCCTGTCTGCGCTTTCGGCGTTCATGCTGTCGCCTCAAACATGGCTCAAGTATCAAAGAATTATGACTATGCCGCGATCATCGGCATCAGAATCGTCGGAACCGAGTGGTCGCCCACCCGGAACTTGCTGTCCGGATAGGTCTCGTTGATCGTCGCGAACCACGAGAACTCCGCCACGCGGATGGTCCCCTCGTGGAAGACGCCGTACGAGATGTCCTCGACGAGGCTGTCCAGAATGTAGGTGTCCGTCAAGCCGCCCGCCAGGCTCCACTTCGTCTCGTTCAGCACCCTGAGCTGAAGGTTCTCCGGACTCGTCATGATCGCCCCCAGCAGGGTCGCCAGCGTCGCCACGTACTCGACCCCCAACTTCTCGTTCGAGTTATTCACCGTCAGCGTGCAGGTGAAGTTGTACCTGGGCCGCTGCGCCCTCGTCGTCGCCCACTCGTCGTTCGTGTTAGTCGGCTCGATCTCGAAGGACGGATAGGCGTCCACCGGGAGCACGTTCCTCATGCCCTCGAAGACGCACAGGCTGTTCGACGGCTGGTAGGCCTGGACGCACCGGTTTATCTGGACCGCGTTCCGCTCCAGCAGCGCCACCAGCGTTTTTATTATATTTGAAGGATTCGTGTAGATCGGATCGTCTCCCTAGCCCAGCCCGGCATCCTCGTCCATCGCCAGTCCTCATCAGGCTCTCGCCTGCTTCTGCGCCATCCTCCACGCCATCTCCTCGGCATGCTCCCAGTCGGCCTCCGGCGTCGGTCTCCTCTGGCCTCGCTCCCTGCGCCCCTTCCCGGAGTAGTCGTACACGGCCACGCTCTCGATGCCGGACGACGTGTCCTTCGTCACCGTCACCGTCTCGTGGTCCACAGAGTAGTGGAACGGCCCGACCACAAACGTCGTGCTCGGCCAACGGCCCTTCGTAACAACCCTCCGGGCTCCCACGACTTCCCTGGCCAGCACGAGCAGCTCCGACGCCGCCATCGACCTCTTCAGCTTCCTCTCCCACATCTGGGCCCGGTCCGCCACCCCCTCCAGGATCGCCCGCTTCTGCTCGTGGTCGGACACCCCGATCCCGAGCCGCATGGCGGCGGCGTCGTCGCTCCGGACCACGACCGTCTCCAGCCCCTCGTTGCCCCGGATCGTCTCCACCAACACCTGCACCTGCGAGTGCAGCCGGTTCATGGCGTAGCTGTCCAGGTCGCCACGGTCGAACTCAAGCTCCATGTCGATGTCCATGCCCGCCATCCTCAGTGCTTTTTCAGTTCCCGGACCATCTCGTCGATCATCTTCGTCAGATCGAGATAGACGCCATCGGCCTCGCGGTCATCCCCTTGGTCTTTAATCGCCTTGCGGAGCTTCACGACGGCACCCTTGACAGGCCTGAGGGCCTGAATGACCTCCTGCGCCTCCGGAGAGTGAACCGCCGCCACCTCCCTCGCCATCCTCGTCAGCTCTCTCGCGACCATCTTCCTGTTCATCTCACATCTCCTAGAAGTTGGCTTCCGGCAGCCTCGCCGGCTGGAGCGTCGGCGGAAGCGTGTGGGATATGTTGCTCCGGAGCTCCTGCCCCCTGAGCCGGTGCGTGAAGCCGTTGATCGCGTACATCTCCCGCCTGGCCGTCTCAATGTAGGTGTTGGCCTGCTCGGTCATGTTCTGGCTGAGCCCCTGGAACTCGGTCATCAGCAGGAGGGCCGCCGTCCAGTAGATGGCGTGCTGCCTGACCGACCCGGGGAAGACCTTGGCCGTCGTCCCGTCCGGCCTGCACCGGTTTATCTCGATCAGCGGGACGTGGTAGGTCTGGGCCAGGATGTCGTCGATCTCACGGTCCACCCTCTCCTGAAAGCGGTTGGTCATCTCCTCGGTCACCTGGGCGAGCCTGCCCTCGCCGATGTCCATGACCCGGAGCACGTCCCTGATGTTCTGCCAGGCTCCACTGTAATACGATTCATTTGTGCTCGGGCTAATATCGCATGCCATCTCAAGCACTCCTCAAGAGACAGACGTTGTCATTGGGCTGGTCACAAGCCATCATGCCTGCCCCTCCTGCTGTCCCTGACGCCTATCACTCCGTCAGCCAGGGCCTCGACATCCACGTCGGGAAACGCCCCGCGTATCCTCCTGGCCACCATGCCCGCCTCGTCGCCGAACGGCAACCTGACCACCACCTGGCACTGGCACCCGGCCTCGTGGTGCTCCCCGTCCACCACCGTGCCGGCGGAGCCCACCGCCCGGCGCACCTCGCGCCGGACCGCGTCTATCAGGGCGGCAGACCCTATCAGCCTGCCGATGTCCCTAATCTCCGCCGCCATGTCCATCGCGGGAACTCTCCTAGTCGTCGTATATCGTGTACATCAGCTCGCACGCCGCCGTGTCGGCCCTCGCGTACGGGGCAATGCCGGCCGCCAGGCGAAGGAAGCCGACCTCCCCGGGCTTCAGCTTGGCGAAAGCCTCGAAGGAGCCGCCGATGGACCTCCCGACCTCCACGAAGTTGGTGTCGTCCAGGTTCTTGAAAACGGCGAAGCCGATCGAGACCAGGGCGCCTAGCCCGATGGCCTCGCCGGCGGCGGCGATAGCGATCTCCTGCACGTCCTTGACCATGCGCCGGTTGGTCTGGTCGACCGCCACCGACCCCGACGAGAAGTTGTCGGTCAGCCCGTCGTTGCTCAGGGCCGACTGAATCTGGTACGTCAGCTCGTTCGCCATTGCTCAATGCCTTTCTCGTACTCTTAGACTGCCAGGTTCGTGCCCCTCGGAACGTAGGACCTCACGCCCTTCGGAGCATACCATGCTCCATCTTGGAGCCGGCAGCCACCTTCGACGACGTGAGACCCTTCGGCAGGTCGAAGCCATCGCCGCCAAGAGCCCTGTTGGCCGCCTTGACCTCATTCACGGCATGCGGGTTCCCTGCTCTGTTCCCGGTCGTGGCCCACACGGCCAGGTCGTAGAGGGCGCCAAGCACCTTCCCAGAAGGACGCTTATTCGGGATGTCGAAGCCGCTACTGTCACCCAGCGCCTTGATCGCCTCCCTCACCTCAGTCTTCGAGTAGGGGTTGCCAGTGCGGTCTCCCGTGGTGGCCCACAGATACAACCCCAGGAGGGCCTCCTTCGGACTCGCCCCGACAATCTCCCTGGCCATCGCCACAAGCTCTCTTGCTGCCTCCTCCTTCGTCACCGCCCCACTCCTTGTGCTTGCAGCCCTGAGGGCCGACACGGGCACCCGAATCGAACCCAGCATCCTGCCAGCCGGGTTTACTGCATCGTAGACGTCCGCTACATCCCCTCGGACCTTCTCAACCATGACGTACCCATCACTCCGACGATACAGCAGCCTGACAGTCTTCTGCCACTGGGGAATAGCCCAGGCTCCCGCATCGACCAAGGCCTTCCTAAGATCAAGCTTGTAGATTTCACCTTGACGTACCACCATTCCTCCTCCTCATATCCACTTGTTCGGCTTCCATCCGTTCAGCCTGCCCCCGACCGGGGTGCCCTGGCCCATGCCCCTGCTGCCCCCGAAACCCCGGATGGAGTCGTAGTAGATCACCGTCGGAGGCGAGAGGTAGTTGCCCGTCTTGAACTTCTCGTTTTCCAGGGCCCGCTCGGCACGCTGCTCCGCGTTCTGCTTCAGCGTCTCGATCTGGCTCGCGATGTCGCCGCCACCGCCCTCGTACACGTCGTTCGGCCCGATCGCGTAGATGAGCCTGTACTTCCAGAGGTCGAAGTCCAGGAGCAGCTTCTCCATGCACATGGCGTAGGCCAGGTCCACCAGGACGCCGTCCCAGGCGTTCGGCGGCTCCGTCCCGCTCCCGTCCAGCTTGTAGTCCGTCGGGGGCCCGACCGCCCCGCCGTTTATCACCTCGATGGCCGCGTTGAGAAAGCCCTCCTGGACGTCCACCGGGAAGTAGTCGAACTGGAACGTCGCCTCGACGTTGTCCCGCGGCCTGTTGTCAGCCCCGACCTCGATGGCCCCGGCCTGGAAGGTCCCCTCGACCCAGTCGACATCGGTCACGGCCGGGCACGGGCACTCGTTCTTCCTCGCCTTGACCCCGAAAGCCTCCAGCCAGTTGCCGAAGACCGACCGCCAGGTCACCTGGTCGCAGTCCATGGTCATCGGCACGTCGTTCATGCAGATGGACCGGAAGCTCATGATCCTCGGAAGCATGTACTTGTCGATCAGCTTCCGGAGCCTCGCCGTCGACGCCTGGCCGATCGGTATGCCTGTGCCTGGGAAAACCGCCATTCCGCGCTCCTCACCGCAAGTCGAAGCCCAGCCTCGCCAGCTGCGCCTCCGCCTCCTCCTGGTCACCTTCGTAGCCCGCGCTCATCACGCCCTGCCAGCGATCCCATCCCAGCTTCCGGATGGGCTCGAGCTTCGCCTTCCATCCGTGGTCCCGCATCAGCTCCCGGTAGTCGTCGACCATCTCGTCGGCCAGCGCCTTCCTGTCCTCCTCGGATGTCCAGTACGGAGCGCCCACCCACGACAGCTCGTAGATGACCCCGAACCTCCTCGACGGCTTCCTGCCGACCACGTGCCGACTCACCGACCAGTCATGGGCTCCCGCGATCTCCCTGGCCACCGCCAGCAGCTCTCTCGCCGCATCTCGCTTCCTCATCTTCCATGCCCTCTTCTTGGCATAGTTCATAGCCTTCCACACCGACTTCCCGGCCAGCCAGTCCGCCGCGTAGGCGTCCCGGCATTCCATCTCGTACGAGTACCGGACACCACGCAGCTCGAACACCACCGCGCAGGACCCCAGGTCCTTCCTCAGCCCCATGTACGTCGGCTTCTCCACGATGCCTTCTCCATGCCCGCGTCCCCACAAGAGGGACGGATATAAAACGATTAGCAAAAAAAAGGGGGCCGGGTTGTCCCCGGCCCCCTTCCAGCTCCGTTCCGTCACCTGATGTTGTAGGAGGCGATCCCGTCCTCGGTCACGCCCTTGAGCTTGTACTTCGGGCTGTACGCCCTCTGCAGGTACGCCAGGAGCTCCCGGGCCGCATTCTCACCCTGGACCTTGACCTTCATCTTGGCGGAGGTGATGAAAGCCGAGCCCCGATAGCTGCCCAGCTTCACGGCCACCCCCTCGACGGGCCTGGCCCCCTTCTGCGTCAGGTCGGCGTTGATCTTCGCCTCCAGCTTGGCCCTGATCCTCTCAGCCTCGTCCCTCTTCAGCTTCTTGAGCTTCTCGCGGAAGTCGAAGAACGATCCGCCGAAAAGGTCCGAGGGCCTCTCCTTGGCAACCAGGGCCCTCGCGAGCCCCGTCAGCTCCCTTGCCAACAGGTCCCTCATCTCACCTTGCCTCCAGGAAAGAACCTAACAGCCGCATACCCGACAACGTAGTCCGTGGATTTCCGTCCCTCCCTGGGAGTCACCTCGAACTTCACATCGCCCGCCAAGCTCCCGTCCCGTTGGACCGTCTTGTTGAAAAACACGACCAAGGCCACGGACCTGACCGCGGAGCTTATCACGCCGGCACGACCTTCAAGCCCGGCCTGCGTGAACTTCACGCCATACGTGTCGTTCTTGACCTTGAAAGACGGCGTAAACCCCACCAGCTTGGAAACCGCAGACGCCACCGCACCAGACGACGCCTCAAGCTCCTTTGCCAGCTCCTCGTCCCCATAGGAGACTAACTCCCTCGCCATCCTCGCCAATTCGAAAGCAACATCTTGCATACCCACCTCCTTAGACGTAGCACATCTGCTTCAGCGACTTCAAGTTGTCGGCAAACTTCCGGGCCTTCACCGTCCCGTTGCCGCTGAAGTACGAGGCCCGGAGCCTCCCGATGGCGCCCTCGGGCACCTGGAAGACCCAGACCAGCTTGCGGTCCGAGCGACCGTCCCGCTGCGTGCTCTCCCACTCGGCTGCCTGAAGCTGGACGTCGAGGGAGCACAGGAAGGCCGAAAAATAAATATCAGATGTCCTATAATAGCCTATTTTTGTATGGTCAGGCACAGCGCATCTCCTGTCAGCTCCCGACCTCCCGGACGTCGCCATTCCCGTAGTCGAGCGCGGCCAGCTTCATGCCCGGCTTGTGCTCCTTCCTCATGCGATGGCCCGCGTCCTCGTTGGATTTCGTCATGTTCGTCTTCATGCGGCCGGTCCGGCCGGGCCAGCCACTTCCCTTCAAAACGAAGCTGGAGCACGAGATGAGCTTCATGGACTCCGCCCCGCAGGACGGGCAAGGCGCCTTCCGAGGCGCCTGCCCGATGGGAAACGAGAGCTCGAAGCGCTCGTCGCACTCCAGGCACTTGTAGTCGTACCTCACTGCTCATCCCTCCTGCGTCACGGGAACCCTCGTCACGGGCGTCCTGACGATGCCGTCGCCCTCCCGGGCCGCGGGAGCGGCAGGCGCGGCGGGCTGCGCCGGAGCGCCGCCCTGCATGTTCTGCATCATCCTCATCATGTCGCCCATCATTCCCGCCATCTGGCCCATGCCGGTCTCCAGGGCCCCGATGCGCCCCTCGACCTCGGGAGCGGGAGCCGCGGCCGCCGGGATGGAGACCTGAACGGGCTTCTTCTTCACCGGAAGTGCCGCCACCTCGGCGCCGAGGTCGTCGACGTCAACCTCCTGCTCGTCCATCATCCTGGTCCTGGCCGCCTCGGCCTGGGCCTTCCTGGCCTGCGCCATGTCGACGTCCTTCGGCCTCACCGTCCCGGGCGACGGCAACGGCTGGCCGGCGTTGAGCGCCGAGGCGGCGCTCCCTCCAGCCGAGCCGAGACTGTCGTCACGGACGATGGGAGCCGCCGACGCGTGCTTGGACTTCAGAGCCACGATCTGGCTCTGGAGGGACAGGTCCGTCGGCTTCCCGGCCGCCTTCCTGGCCCGCGCCTCGGACTCCAGCCTGGCGATCCTGTCCTCGACGGACTCGTCGCCCCGGATGACCGACATCTCCCGGTTGACATCCCTGTCCCGGACCGCGGTCCGGGCCTTCTCCACGGCCTCCTGCTTCCTCTTGGAGACCTGGGTGTGCCGAACGTCGATCGGCTGCATCGAGTCCTGGTCCGACCGGACGACCGGCATGTTCTCCCCGGGCTTCGGCCTCAGCGGGAAGAGCTCAGCCTCGTGCGCCTCGGTCTCCCCGCTCAGCTCCATCATCGCCAGCACGTTCTCCTGCGTGGCGGGAAGGATGAACGGAACGGAGGTGTTGTGGGCATCCCCCTCGCACCGGGGGCAGCGAACCACCGCCGGGGCTTCCCCGATCGCGCACCGGTACTCCGTGCGCTCCCCGCAGCCGGAGCACGCGTAGACGTTCTTCATGGCCTGGCGCTTGAGGATGTCCAGGTCCCGCGTGTCCTCGAACCGCCTGCCGTCGATGACGAGCCTGCGCTTCGCCGTGTCGTGCTCGATGACCGCGCCGCGCCTGAAGGTCTCCTTGAGGTACCCCAGGTGCAGCTCCTTCTGCGTGAGTACGAACTTCTCGACTGCCATTGTCTCACTCCTCCATATGGTCTCATATTGCCCGGCCCCGGAACCCGCCGGGGCCGGATGGCAGGCGCCCGGGAACCTCCCGGGCGCCATGGGTCACTAGATGTCGAACATCAGCTCCAGGCCCCTGCCGGCAGAGGCCCCGACCAGCTGGAAGGCGGGCATCGCCAGGAGAGCCCTCATCTGGGCCTTCCCGATCGTCTGGTTCCGAACCGCCACGTAGACGGAAGGACCGACCTGCTCTCCCCCCGTCACGACGAGACCGACCCTCTTCAGGTCCCTGGAAACGTCGAACGGGATCACGTCGGCAGCCGACCTGGAAGCCGACTCCACCGACCTGGCCATCCGGACGAGCTCTCTCGCGATCTCAATCCTGCCCATGTCGTCCTCCTTACGGAACGGTGACATTCGATCCACCGACTCCGCCGAACTGCGGACCTGTCCCGTATCGCCTGTTGCCCGTCGCTGCGATCAACGCGTTGACGAGGATGGCCTCGGCATCCGTGATCGGGATGTCGTCGAGGTTGCGCCCGACGGCGCCCAGAATCTCGACCAGGACGTGCGTCGGCTCGTTGTCCAGGTTGCAGGCGTAGTCGTCACCGGGGTTCACCGCCTTCTCCTGGCACATGGACGCGAGCCACGGACGCGTGCCGGTCTGGGTGATCGGGTTCCAGATCGCCTTGAGGAACGTCCTGACCGCGATCAGCTCGGCTCCGGTCGGCTCCGTGATCCTCATGTTCCTGGCGATGATCCAGACCCATCTGGCATACTGCCAACTCGATGCTGTTCCATTCCAAGCCATGGTCCTGTCTCCTTCGCTTTTCTTTTGCGCTTAGAAGGTCTCACAAGCGATAACCTTCAACGTGGTCCGCACCGCACGTCCACGCCGACCCATTGCGCCACGGGTCAATTAAGCCGCACGCCCCTCGGACAATTCAGCCAACAATGGACTGTAGCCCCAGATGCGCCGACACATCTCCCTCAGTTCCTCATCGGAGAGGGAGCCCTTCATGTTGTTGACGTCCTTGTGAACCCATTGAAGATTACCACGGACGTACCCCTGACTGCTGTCTATCCTGTCAAGCGACGCTGTCGCCTGCTTCCTTGCATACGCATGACGCGGGAAGTCAATCGGAATGCCAGTCAAAGCACACGCCTGCCGCTGGACGGCATAGAGGTGCCACAGGTATCTTGCATTCACATCTTCATCAAACCGTATACCACGCCTCTTGGCGATGTCTTTGAACCTTCCGACCAACCATGTCGGGAAGTTGCCGCAGCCTGTCCATTTCGGGTCGTGTTGACGACGAACCTCGAAAGAAAACCCACAGTCAATAGGATTGCACACGAGATAGACCAGGCGCAAGAAGTCGTTCTCAGCCAACTTCCACTTCATCCGATTTACAACCTTGTGAACCCAATGGACGTTTCCTTCCACGTAGCCAAGATCGCTGTCCTTCCGATCTAATGAGGCTGTCCGCCCCTTCAGTCCGAACTCTAATGGCAAACCGCTATAGGCACACAGCCCACCCTGCTGTCCGAACAAGTCCCAAGCATGCTCTATGGTTATGGCCATGGCAAGATGACGATGTCGGGCACCAGCCGCCACTTGCAACCAGTATTTGCCCGAGATATCCCCGTAGCCTTTCCAGTTTGATCTATGCTTAGTCATCGTGAGAAATACTTCGAGTATAGACTTCCGATGCTGGCCAACCGCTCCTTCTCGCACTCGCGCAAAGGAGGCAAATCGTCCGCATCAAGCAACAAGCTCCAGTTAATCCCATCAACAATGATTCGGAAAATCTTGCGCCAGTATGGCGTCTCCTCTGGATCGTAGAAGGTATCTCCAGGGCCATCTGTCATTTGAGCATCGTAGATGTGGATCATTGTCGCGGCTGCCAATAGACCGGAACGGAACATGCAATCGTCCCACGCACCCGACATTCCATCAGCCATACCGTCGTCATTCACCGCCGACACGGCATCCCAAAGAGGATTGCCAGACCATCCTGACAACATGACGCCTTCGATCTTGCCTGGTTCGCCATTCAACATGGCGTTTATGTTCCCGGCAATCTGCCGCGCCATAGAATCATCCAGACCATGGTAGGAAGCACCAGCAAGCAGCACTCTGGCCAACCGGGCCAGTTCCCGTGCTGCACTTGCCGTTGTCGATCCTGCCATCTCTCACTCTCCTCTCGCTTTTCGCCCTTAGAGGTCTCTCAGCGATACCTCAACGCAGTCCGGCAACCGATTGCCGCCGTCCACGCCGACCTTAATGGGCGTCAGGCCAACAGTCAAAAACGTCAAAGGTTGACGTACCATGAACCCCTGTGGATGTTCTTGCTCACGCCCACATCTTTCCAGGCCGTCCGGTAGGCACGAGCAATCCGATATGCCCCCAACTCGGTCGTGAACACGGTCCACTTCCCCCTGACCTTCATAGCAGTCAGAATGCGTTCGCCGCCCGTATGCTTCGCGAACTCACGTATCGCCTTGTCACGCAACGCATCTGCATCCTCGTCCTCGTTCCAGTCAGCCACCACCTTCTTGGCCAACTTCACGAGCTCGGACGCGACACTGAGGTCCTCGATGATCTCAGGCTCGCCCTCGATGATCTCCTCCTCGTCGTCGTCCATCGGGCACATGCCGGTACCTCTCATCGGGCCGGTGCCGTCCGGGATGCCAGGCCCCAGAATCGTGCCGGCCTTCTTGCCCTTCTTCTTCTTCTCGATCTCCTTGACGAAATCGGGCTTGGGCTCGTTCTCCTTGCCGTCGCCGTCCTTGTCCTTGTTCTTCCACTGCTTCTTAAAGGCCTCCGGGACCTCACCCTTCTTGCCGACAAGCTTCCGGGCGAGATCGGTCAGGGCGGACGCCACATCGACATCCCCGACAACCTCCGGCTCTCCCTCCACAAACTCCTCGTCTTCAAGCGGGCACGCGCCCGTCCCGCTCATCAGTCCCGTTCCATCGGGCACTCCCGGTCCGAGAATGCTGCCAGCCAGCCGAACCAGCCTGCTCGCAATCACTACTCTGTCCATGATTATCTCCTTAGTCATCCACCACAACCCTGTTCCGACATCATCCCAGCTTGACGCCCGTGACCACCTCGTACGTCGCGTCCTTCGCCTTCTCAAGAGCCCTCACGACCTCCTCCGAGTTGCCCATCTGAACCGCGACGCCCAGAAGCCCGTCGATCTCTCGCCTGAGCCTCTCGACGTCCCGCTCCAGAAAGACGCGCTTCGCCACGCGCCCCGCCACCCTGTCGGCTATCACTCTCTCGTCCATGACTGTCTCCTTGCTTTCCTCAGAGAGGTCAACACCACCCTGCTCGCCATCCTAGCGAAAGCTCCCCAAATGCGCGCGATCCATCAGCCGGCGCAGGACCGCCAGGCTTTTCTGGACGCTTGCGATGCGCTTCTTCGCGACCAGCATGTCCTTGTATACGAGCGCGTCAAACGGGTCGAACGCCGGCAGCGCCCTCGTCTCCAGCTCGCGGATCGAGCCGATGGCGTCGTCGACGAACCTCACGGCCCAGTCGGCCGCCACCCGGGCCCCGGCGGTCTTCTTGTTCTCGCGCGACTTCAGGTCCTTCTCGAACTCGGTCAGGAAGGCCGAGGCCACCCTGCTCGCCATCCTCGAAATGTCAGCTTCCACAATCTCCTCCAGCACTTCATCCCAGTCGCCCCGAAAGGCGACGGCCTTGTCGTCAATGTACCACTCCGCCATCGGCTTGCCGGCCCCTGGCAGAAAAAGCTCGTCGAACGGAACGCCACGCTCCGTCAGGTGCGCCGCTATCCTCGCCGCCTCGGCCCCGACCTCCTCCGGCGCGCCCCTCAGCCGGCAGGTGTGCACGATGATCCTATAGCCGATGTCCCGAAGGGCCGTCAACGCCTCTATCACGCCCGGCAACGGCTCGCCCAGCCCCGGATAGGCCGGCGGGTCGTAGGACAGGATCGTCCCGTCCAGGTCGACCGCTATGGCTGGCCTGTCATCCATCACATTCTCCCGAGAGTCTTTGTTAGGTTCTCTGTGATCTTCTCGTCGACCTTCTCCTTCAGGAGCCTGTCCAACCCTCGCAACCTCCTCGGATCGAAGTCCAGGTCGCCGTAAATCGTGTTCTCCCTGTCGAGCACGCGCCAGAAGACGTAGAACCTGCCGATGGCCTGCGGCTCGTAGTTCACGAAAACCTGAAGGAGCATGTTGTTGCTGCCCCTCGTCCACCCCGGCAGGTCACCGTGAACGGTCACGAACCCGCCGTTCCGGTCCCAGCTGGTCTCGGACTTGACATTGTCCAGTCCGGCCTTCTTCAAGACCGCGACAGCCGGCTTCGCCACGACCTTCGCAATCTCGGCGAACAACCCCTTGGCCCGCTTGAGGTTGCTCTCGTATTCCTCGCGTTCCAGGCGCTTCTCGTCGGCGGACGTGCGAAACAACTCCTCGATGGTGATGCCGTCCACCGAGACCTTGCCAACGCCGTCTGTCGACACGGCATACCCGAAACCAACCTCGGGATGCTTGCCAACCCACTTCCAGGCGTAGTTGCGCGCCTTCTCGACCGTCGAGTACGACCGCTTCTCGTGATAGCCGTCGACGGCATCGTAGTGGACCGTGATCCTCTTGGCCGCGATCTCCCTCGCCAGCGTCACCAGCTCAGATGCCAGCCTGATCCCGTTCATCAGTCGTCCCCTTCATCCTCGCCCTCGGCCTCCATGGCCTTGAGCCTGGTGTAGTAGTCGTCCAGCTCGGCCAGGTGGTCGAGAGCGATCCTCTGAGCCGTGGACTTATCTGGCGTGTGCTCGTACTCGATCTCGATGCCCATGGCCAGCTCGTCGGGATCGGCATCTTCCCTTGTGAAACCAACCGCACTGGCCCTCCCGCCCTTGAGGAAGTTGGCCGCCTTAGTCGCCAGCTTGTAGGCCGCGGCCTCGGCCTCGTGCGTGTCATAGCCATGAGCCTCGGCCCATTCGTGAAAGACCTTGTCATCCGGTTCGGGATGGGTCGAGAGGAAGTCGGTCACGGCGTCGTACAACTCGTCATCATCGCCAGCAAACCTCCTCGCCACCCTCCGGGCGATCCTGGGCTCGTACAGCCTCTCGTGCACGTCCAGCGGGAGCCTCAGCTCCATGCCGCCCCTGCCGTCCCGGCGCTCCGCCAGCGCCTTCCTGAAGAGGGAGGTCGCGGCCTCCCGCCCCTCGGCCCCGACGTCGCCCGCCAGGTCGGCCACGGTGAACCACCTGGCCCCGAAGGCGTTGGTCTTGCTGACCAGCTCGTCGAAGATCGTCCTCTCCATCCTGCCGCTCGGCTTCCGGAAACTCATGGGCCGCCCTCCCTGAACTGCCTGTTCTTCCTGGTCGCGAAGACGTTGTACTCGTCAATGGCGACCTCCAGCTTCCTGGCGTAGTCTATCAAGGAGTTGAAGTTGCCCGCGACGTCGTGCCTGGCCTGCTCCCCCATCTTCGTCATCTCCGCGGCCGGGACGTCGGCCAGCCGCGGCCTCTCGGGGCGCTCCAGGACGGGGAACCGGTTCTGGTAGTAGGTGGTACAGCTCGGGCAAAACGGAGCCAGGAGCAAGAGCAAGATGATCGCGCGCTTGTTCATTTGCCGTCCCCGTCGTTGAACGATCCGAAGCCCAGGCCGCCATCCTTGTCCTCGACGTCCGACCTGCTCCCGGGCTTGTCGACCGCGTCCTGCTTGTCCCTGACCGCCTTCTCCACGTCCAGGCTCTCCTCGACGCTCTCGTTGGCCTTCATGAGGGCCTCCGCCTTCTCCGCCCTCATGCGCCTGCGCTCCTTGCTGAAGATGCAATACACGCCCTCCACGAGGCTCTTGAGGAGCTTCCCCAGAACGGTTCCGGCCGCAAGTGACAAGGACATCACATGTCTCCCTTGTTCGCCGGCTGCTGGCGCATCATGTCGCTTCGGTACTCGCTGTCGCCACGCCTCATCGACCTCATCGTGCGAACCTCGTTCATGAGCGCCCTCTGCCGCTCGGGCGCCATCCGCGTCTCCTCGGCCTGCTCCAAAGACTCCGGATCGGACTCCGGGGGAGGCGGAGGAGGCGGAGGAAGCTCCTCGGCAGCCTTCTCCGGCTCGGCCATGCCGTGCCGCCCCGCGCGCCCCAGGACGTCATGATGCCTGATGAGCTCCTCGACCACCCTGACCCGAATGAAGACCTCTGCCAGTCGCTGGTCGGCTTTGTTCAAGGCTCTCCACTGGGCCGAGTCCTCTCTCCTGTCGCCGTCCCTGTCATCCAGCCTGCCCTCGACGCCAGCAAGCCTGGCATCGAGCGTATGGATGCCGCTCCGCATCCCGACGAACTGGCTCCAGGTCTGCTCGCCGAAGAACCCGAGCAAGGCAACAAGGCAACCTCCAAGGCCGACCGCCTTGGCAATCAAGACCTTCCCGCTCTTCCTGGGCTCCTCCTGCATGCGACTCTCCTCGGACTACGGCTTGCCCTGGCTCGTCTCCACGAAACGACCCGGGACGTCGTCGTGCGGCATGCACACGCCGGCGTTGTTCCGGATGGTCGACCCGGCATTCGCGGTCCTGTAGGACGCCGTCTGCACGCCCTTGGCCACGACCCTGGTCCTCTGCTCGACGAAGACCGGCGAGCCCCCGTCGAACTCCGCCTCCTCGAGGTCGCTCTGCTGCTTGTTGGTCACGTTGCTTCTGTCCGTCGGCATCTCGACACCTCCTGTTCACTCATCCGGCATGCTCGTGCCGGAACTCCCGCACGAGCTTGTCACACCTGCTCGGGAACCCCAGCGCCCTGACATAGTCCATGTCCGTCGTGTCCTCCAGGACGAACGTCCCGAACCTCCAGCCATTGCCGTTGCCGCTGCCGTTGCCGTTGCCGGTGAACTCAACTATCTGCTTCCTCGTGCCCTTCATAAAGATCGGCACGTCAGGCTCCTCACTCCGAACCCACGAGTAGAACGACGCGCCCGTCCCGCTCAGCAGCTCGACGTCGACGATGACCGCCTTCACGGACGACTCGCCGGAATCCTCGATAAACTTCCTGGCGGCACGCGGGTCCGACATGCACACCACGCGCACCTCCATCTTCGTCCGGTCCGCCAGGAACCTGACAAGCCGGCCCAGCTCCTCGTCCTCATCCAGGATCAGGATGACACTCCCCCTGCCGGAAGCCGCCCGGTACGACGTCGAGGCAGCAAAGAAGTTTCGCAGTTCGCTGTCGAGATCCCTCAACCCACTCACGAACCCCGACCTCAGTGTCAAAGTCATCTCAATCCTCCTAGCGATTTCGCTGGAGCTGCTCAAGGACAACGAGCTGAGGACCCACCCTCTCCAGCGTGTTGCTGGTCGTCCTGTTGGTCTCCGCGACATCGCGATTGGTATCCCTGGCCTCCGCCAAGACCGTAGCCGTCTCCCGCAGGAGGGCCTGGAGCTGGGCGTTCTGCTGGGATATCACCCTTCCCATGCTCCAGTAGAGGGCGACGATGCCAATGATCAGTATCGCGCACATACCCCACCCTCCGTATACCTGGAGCAGCCGAGACATCCTCTCCGCCTGGGTCAACGGGCTCATGTCCGCCTCCTATATCTCCTCAAGCACCTTCGCGACCTCGCGGACCCCGAAAGGCTTCAGGATAACGCCGTCAACGTCGAGGCCCGCCAGCGTCACGTCCTGGAGTCCCGTCATCACGACCACCAAGGGCCGATCCGGACTCCCATTGACCTGGCGCGCCTCCAAGATGAACTCCTCGCCTCGCATCTTCGGCATCAGAAGGTCGACGAACATAGCGGAGAACCGCCTCTCCGAGTGCTCATGGATCGCCGCCCTTCCGTCGTCGGTCGAAAACGGCTCCATGCCGAGACGCCTCACGATCCTCGACATGATATCTCGGAGCTTTCTGTCGTCGTCAAGTATCAAAACCCTCTTGAGGGGGTTTCCATCCATTGCCGCATCGTTCATGGCGACCTTTCCGCCGACGGCCAAAGAACCGCCCTAACAATCAACCGCTAGGCGGGAGAATCGCTTCGTTCTCCTACTACGGGCAACGATATAAAAAGATTGTCACATCACCCGAGGAACATGCGCCGGTACTCCTCGCGCCTCCCGGCGTACTTCCTGATCCAGCTCCGGAGCTCCCTCCCGGCAAGGGCGTCCACCGCCGACCCCACGTCGAAATACTGAATGTCCCTGGCCCCCTCGTCCCAGAGACGCCCCCCGAGGACCCTGGTCGCCTGCCCGAGGGCGCTCACCATCACGTCGAACTTCGGCACGTTCCTCCTTATCCGCTCCATCTGGGCGTCGAGCCCCTGGTAGGCGTTCCTGTCCGTCAGCTCTATGGTCGCCGTCACGTTGAACACCTTCCTGACCAGAAGGTCCCTGCATATCGCCGCGCCTCCCACCATCAGGACGCGACGTCCCCCGAAGCTGTTCCTGCAAAAGGCCGCGAACCTCTCCGGATCGCGGCCATAGGCCATGTGGAGGGCCACCGCGCTATGGTACGTCCTCCCCGTGTGGAAGCGGGCCGCGATCTCCTTCAGCTCGTCCTCCTTGCTCTTGAAGACCCTTCCACCGGCCACGCACCCGATCAGGTAGTCGGGATGGTCGATGGCGAACGACCCTCGGAGCTCCCTGGAAAGCCCCGGGACCGGATCGTGGCGCCGGTTCCCGCCGAAGTTCGGGTCCACCATGAAGTAGAGGTCCGCGTCCCCGAACCGGAGGTAGGTGAACGGCTTCCCGGACACCAGGCGCCTCTCCAGGTCGTCGAGGGTGTCCACGTCGGACAGGACGCCCCCGATCCCCTTCCCGGCGCCCTCCAGCCACGGCATCGGCGACTTGGACATGACGGCCGTCCTCAGCTCCGCGAACTGCTGCCAGTGCCGAAACAGCCTGATGGCGTCCAAGTAGTTGCCGCGGTGAGTGTCGTGGACGACGACCACGCCGTCGGGCCTCACCAGGAGATGGGCCGCGACCAGGCAGTCGCACCTGAATCGGCCGTCCACGAAGACCAGGTCGTACTCGGGGGCCACGACCCCTCCGTTCTCCCGGAGGTTCCTCAGGACAGGATGGTTCACGTAGCCGTCCGACAGCCCCCCCTTCATGCTGATGACCCGCTTGGCGATCTCGACGTCGCCCTTGCCGGCCAGGCGCTCCTTCGCCTTCGCCTCCCACTTCGGATCATGCTCGACAGTCAGGACCGAGGCGTCCGGGCACGTCTCCAGGACGATCTCGGTCGAGAGGCCCGGGCCCCACTCCAGGACCCTCCTGGGCCGACGCTTCACGCATACGTGCCTCAGCACCGACTCGAAGGACCTCCAGCGCCATTCCGCCAGGTCGCTCATCGGCCACCTCCGATCACCTGGGCCACGCACGTGCCCTGGACGACGGGGCCGGCGGAGAGCTCGGCCCGGGCCGGACGGGGTCGGAGAAGGCCCTGGGGCCTGGTCGCGGTCGGCTGCGGTCTCATATCATCCTCCTTTGAAGGTGGTCTCTACCACAGTCCCCCGTATCAAAGAAAAAATGGCCGTCGGCGAACCGACGGCCAAAAAAAAAGGGCCCTGGCAAGTAGGGAAGGGGGGAGGGGAGGGGAGGGTAACTTGCCAGAGCCGCATCATCGGCACCCCCGGCAGGAATCGAACCTGCGACCTACGGTACTAAAAGTTTGGCGACCCCAACAGGGCTCGAACCTGTGACCTACTGCTTAGGAGGCAGTCGCTCTATCCACCTGAGCTATAGGGCCATTAAAAAAGTACCTCTCGCGATAATGCTCATGATCGAAAACTTGGTGGAGGCGCCAGGAGTCGAACCCGGGTCCTGAACGGACGTCCCTCGGACATCTACATGCTTAGCCGAAGGCTTGCCGGATGTCTAGTCCGGCTCAGGCCCCGTCGGCAGGCCCCGTCCCGTCTTTCCAGGCTGCCAGAGACGTCTTTCCGTGCTCCTCGTCAGCATGTCTCTCCATGGCTTGTCCACCGATGTCGTTGCCCCCGACCCCTATCGGCGTCAGGCAGGGACACCCGCGCCGCCTTCTCAGGCAGCGATGGCCAGCCGAGGCCGACCAGGGAAGGAAAGAATGTTTTTTGCAGTTGTCTCTGCGACCGATGATTCAGGAGGCCAACGGTCATCCTCCACATGCAGTCTCAAGCTCAGCCGCGCCAGTCGATACCATTTCGCCCCCAAGTTAATCCCGGCAACCCGCCCGCCTCGGCCTTGTCCGAGAGTGACGACGCGTCGTACTCGGAACCCGCGTTCGGTCGTGGTACGCTTGCCCATGCGTGCTTCGGGCGACGGACTCAAACCGCGCATCGCTGTCCCGATCGTGGTACGCTTGCCCATGCGTGCTTCGGGCGACGGACTCAAACCGCGCATCGCTGTCCCGATCCCTACTAGAGGACCCCTTTCGCGCTCACCGCCCTGAGCCCGGAGCTGTCCGGGTCGGGCCGGTGCCGGAAAATCTTGTTCATTCTCCAGCGTCCCTGGTTCGGAGCGTCCTTCTCCATGTCCACCCTTGAACCCTTCGTTCGGAGGCTCGGTCATGGGCCACGTACGATTCCGGCGTGGCTCTCGCCTACCGGCAACCTGCCTCGCTTCGGCATGCCCACTTTTCGCAGAGCCCGATCCCGCCGTTCCGTTCGCCAGCCCTCCCGAAGGGGCGGCCACGCTCTATGGCGCAGCTCGATTCGCTACTTGGACGCTAGCCGCCGGGGTGCGCGTCCTCTCTCCCAGACCCCCTGGCTTCGTTGCACTCAGAACGGCACCCCGAGCCAGGAACGCTGTCTCATTCGATTTTCAAAGAACTCGCTCACCAACCATATTGCCAAAAGAGGACGGTTTTCCACGCGGCGAGAAGATTTTCTCAAAGAAGCTCTGGGAAACCGTCGCCCTCTCACGGACATTATACACCTTCGGCCTCCTTTTCCAAAGCCCCCTCGGCATTTTCCTTCTTCCCTCGGCCCCGGACATGCCCGGAAGCCCCCAGGATTTCCGGCCCCTCGATCTCGTGCGGCTCGATCACCGCCACCACTCGCCCAGTCGAGGCCATGACCACGCGCCCCCTCACGATCTCGGAGGCATTCCTCCTCCTGATGTCCTCGACGGACTCGACATAGGCGTCCACGTCCTCCATCTTCCTGAAGGCCATGACCTTCTTCCACCCGACGCCCCCGGGAAGGTCCGCCTCCAGATAGAACCTCGGCCTCGGCTTCGCCTTCAGCCTGTTCTTCGCCTTGACCACGCTCTTGGCGCGGGCGCGCCTCTTGTCCTGCTTCCGCTTCGTTGACATCCGGCCACCTCCTACGCTATGCGTCATCGACGGAGAGAACCTCCCCGACGGAGAGAACCTCCCCGTCGTCGCGACCCCCACGGAACTCCCAGTCCAGCATCTGCACCCCGACGACCGCCGACCCCAACGACTCGAACCTGGACGCCGACCGAAACCTCCTCCCGCCCACCATGGATATCTTCCACGATCCCCTGCCGTCCCCGCGGAAGGACACCTCGACGTCCCGGTCACGAAGACGCACCATCCTGGTCTCGACGATCCCACTAGTCATATTCGCAGCCGCAGATTGCCCTCATGCAGCCGTGCAAGGAACAGTGGCCGCCCTCCTCGCCTCCCCTCATCCGAACCTCGGGACCGGCCTCGCCAGATGCAGCCCGACAACCATGTTGAGAAAAAGATTCCCGTCCGGCATCCCCGACGCGACGTCCACAGCCTGCCGGAACAGCTCGCGCCTCGCCCCGACAAGCTCGCAGCCCTCCCTGTGCCCGACGTTCTCCTGCGAGTGCCGATGGCTCTGGAAACCGCCGCAGGACGGACACATGTTGGGATCGTGATCGTCCGTGATGCTGTCGACCCACTCCACGTCATCCAGGACGCGCATGGCCCTTCGCCATCATCTCCAAACAGAACCCGTCAATGCGAAACTCCGCCAACAAGTCCTGAACCGCCATCAAAAGCCCCAGATACGCAGGCCCCTTGTCAGAAGCCCGACAGGAAGCCAAATCCTTGTCGACGGCCTCCAATGCTTCCCGCATCTCCGAGGCACCAGGATAAGCGCATCCGCGCCGATCCTCATCAACCTCCTTCAAACGCTCGCGCAATCTTTTCTCTCATTTCATCCACACTGGGTTTTCGTTCAGGTCCTTGATCGCCTTCGCCCCGCAGCTCCATGCGCTCCACGCTGAACGCGTAATTGGTAAAGATGATATGGGCCGCGTCCTCCATGGACTTCTCGATTTCGACCTTCAGTCCCTCCAACTGCTCGGGCTCAATGCCGGGAGCCATTATCGCCATTTCGTCTTGCCGTAGCTCCATCTGCTCCACGCTGAACACGTAAGGGACGCAGACAACATGGGCCGCGTCCTCCATGGACTTCTCGATTTCGACCTTCAGTCCTTCCAACTGCTCGGGCTCAATGCCGGGAGCCATTACCACAGTCGTCGTCTTGTTCATTTTCTTGTCCTCCTCGTTGCTGCTTGCGTTTTCGTCAGTCTACTCCAACCCTATAATACGGTACGAGTCACCGTTCCCAAGCACGCGCGAGAAAATTACCGCCGAACAAAGGACGCAGCGCCCACAGGAAATCACCGGAACACGAACCACACACCTCCCCCTACGCCAGACAGGCTTCGCGTTCAGGTCCCCGATCGCCTTCGCGCACCAAGCACCGACGAGATCGGAACGCTCATCGCCTCCCTTTCAACTTTCTCACGAGGCGGCAGCAACGTGCCTGAAACCGAGCCCCCGTATCGCCATCCCCCTCTGCAACAAGATGCTCCCACTCGCTTACCTCGAAGCCTTCGAAGATGCGAGCGGCAATCTTTCTCCTACCCATCTCGTCGAGCGGCCCAAAATGAACAACCCGATCAACGCGGCCCGGTCGCGTCGATATGTCGCCCCCATTGTTCACCCCGAGAGCTGCATCCAACTTGTCGATGTGGTTGGTCGTGATGATGACGAAGACCCCGTCAGTGCTGTCGACGCCGTCCAGGCAGTTCAGGAAGCAGTCGAACGTCAGCACGGCCTCGTTGCCGCTCTTCACGATGTTCACGCGGCCCTCGAAGACATTGTCGAGGTCCTCGAACAAGGCAATGCACGGGCTCTTCTCAATCATCTCGCCCCACTTCTCCACGAAGTCCGAGTTGTTCATGGTGGCCACGTCGAAAACGAAGATCGGAAGATCGAGATGCTGGCCGATCGACCGAGCCGTGGCGGTCTTCCCGGTGCCGCTCGGGCCCTCGAACATCAACCCGTACTTCCAGGGCACGAGATGATCCTTGAACCACTCCTCATTGCCCAACCACCATTTCGCCTCCTCAATCGCGGGCTCCGCGTCGTTCGGAAGGGCCAAGGCCCCCAAGGCGTTGTCCGCTCTCGGAAGCCCCAGCTGATCATACCCCCACCCGACCGGACGGGAGTTCAATTTGGAGACAGAGTTGCCCGCGAACCTCGCCATGTCGGCGCCCTCCCCCTTCGAGCTGAGAAGCGCCAAGCTGTCCATCTTGTCCCCGATCGAGCCCGTCATCCGCTTCACGAAGAAACGGGCCTCCTCTTTATGCCCGCGAGCGTTGAACTTCTTGATGGCCTCGGTGAAGAGATCGTCCGAGTCAAACGTCCACCGAAGGAAGACGATGTCAAGATAGTAGCCTTCCCCCCACGAATCACCCTTCACGGCCAGAGGCTTCCACCCACGCCAAAAGATCGTCTGCTCCACGGGCAGGCGCTCGTACAGGACTAGCTCGTTGCGCCGATTCGGCCTCACGTAGTCGGTGATGCCCCGGTAGCACTTCTTCGTGAGCCTGGAGCACCTGAACTCGGTCCAGAGAAGATGAGACATGGCCGACGTCGGGTTGTGGCCGTCAAGACGGGCGCGTATGACAAAAAGGGAACACATCTTCGTCAGATAGAGCTTGATGCTGCCCCAGAAGCCCGCAATCACCCCGATGATGGCGCCCCCTCCCAAAACTGCCTTTGAAATCATCGCTTCCTCCACGCTATCCTCTCAGCAGGTAGTAAATGAGGCCATCCTTGCATCCAACGGGTTGTAGGCGCATCTCGCACTTCATCTCGTGCTGTAGTCGAAGACACCGACTTGCCAGCATCGCAACCACCCCGAAACGTCGCTCGGCGATGTCTTTTTCGGCTAGCTGAAACTCTTCGACCACACCCTCCATAAACTTCTCTACAGTCATCCGTCCTTGAAGATGTTCCTCGATTAGCTCTCTCGGCGTTTCCATGCTTCCTCCACACAGGCCGCGGTCATCAACTCAACCCCATTATACGCCGCGTCCAACCGGTGCCAGGAGGTGCCATCATTGCCACAACTCGGCTTCTCCTTGACCTCAACCGGGCCGGAGTCGTCACCCCACCCATGCTCGACCCGGAGATGCCTTCCGAGGCGCAGCATCGGCGCCTGGCACTCCGGGCACCTCACGTGGTCCACGCCCTCCTCGTAGGCGTCGGGATGGTCGGAGACGCACTTCTGACGATGGGCCTTGGCCGTCTCGGGCTGGAACCACTCCTTAGCCAACAAAAGAAAAGCCCCTGGTCGGATTGACCAGGGGCTTGAAAGGTCACAAACCTTTCGCGCTTAGACGTTTGTAACGTCAAACACGAGTAATTTGAAGGACCTGCAGGGAAAAGGGGTTATACGCCCCAATTCCGAGCTGCTCGAACATGCTGAAGCCGATCAGCCTGTTCTTGGGGTCGTCGGCGGACAGGACCGTGAGCTCCGTCCGGACGGGCATGCGGCCGAAGAACTCGGCCTCGCCGCAGCAGTACACCGTTCCCTCGGGGACGATGCGGCTGACCATGAGCTTGGCGCCCCAGAGGGTGGCCATGAGCCCGGTCTTCAGCAGGATCGCCTGGGTCTCGATGTCCAGCGTGTCCCGGTCCCACTTGCGCAGGTCGGCGTAGTCCTTGGCGTTCAGGAACACGGTCGCGACACGGATGTCGGTGCGTTCGATGTTCGCGAAGGCGTCGGCCAGCGCGTTCGCCGTCAGGTTGCCCGTGACGGGGATCGGCGGGTTCGGGTTCGTCGGGTCGGCCGCGAGCGCGTCCATGACGGCGAAGACCTTGCGGTCCTCCTCGGCCTGGATCTCGCTCTTGCCGAGGTCGACGGAGCGCTCGATCAGGTCGAAGCGCCGCTGCTTGATCTCGGTCAGCTGGATCTCGGGGTTCGAGGCGATCTCGAACAGCGGGAACATCACGCGCTTCGGCTTCGCGACCGAGACGATGTTCTCGCCCTCTTCGCCGATGACGTAGGCCACCACGTTCGGGTCCTTGTCGTAGATAGGCAGGGCGCCATCGGGCAACGCCTCGACGTAAAACGCCTTTCTCCCTACGCTCGTGTAGTCCCTGCGCCGCCTGAGCGGCTGAATCATGCTCGCAGCGAGGCGAGCGCGGCCGGCTGCCGTGCGGATGTGCTGGGAAATGATTTCCTGCTTGGTCTGGTTGTCAACTGCCATGTTGAAACCCTCCTTCTAGTGGTTGCGTTTCGCGCACCACGCCTTCCGGCGTCAGATGCGCTCGTCAAGTCCCAACGTCGGCGACGCGGTGGACGGTGCCTTCGTGCACACCCCGATAACCGTGCCCTCGGAGCTGGTCTCGTTCGTCAGGAAGCCCTGCGCCGAGCAGTACAGCAGGTCGCCCACCGAGTAGGTGAGGTCCGCCAGGCCGGCCGCGTTCCTGGTCTCGTAGACGTCGACCTCGACCGAGGCCTGGGCCTTCATCACGGTAACCTTGCCGGACGCCACGGCCGGGGCGTTCTCGAACGCCGCGCCAGCCGCGTCGTTGACGAAAAGCCCGATCGGCCGAAGCTCGTCGGTGCAGGGGACCGCCGTGTAGTCCAGACCCGCGCTGACGCCGGCCACGCTGCCGCCGAGCACGCCGCGGGGCGTGTTGACCGACAGGGTGGTGTTGGTGTTGACTCCGTAGTTCTGCTTCGTGAAGCACTCGTCACTCAGCACCGGAATCGCGTTGAGCTGCCCGCGGATGAGAATAGTCAATGCCATGTCTCAATCCTCCTCTAGTTGAACACTGCGCTGACGTCGGGGGCGTCGAGGTTGCCCCAGATGTCACCAATACCGGGAGCGGCTCCACCGGCGCTGGCAACACGAGGCTGCCCGCCCAGTTTCACGATCCCCTTCTTTTCGGACGCCTCCCGCACCTGCGGGAGGTCCGGCTCGACGTCGTCGGACCCGAAGAGCGCCTCGCCCAGTTCCCGGGCCGTCTTCGGATCAACGTCGTCTTCTCCGTCAATCGAGCCCGTGAGCTCGATGTCGAACTCGCCAAGCCGCTTCTTCGGCATGACGTCGGACGCCTCGGTGGTCTCCTCGACGACCTCCTCGTCCTCTTCTTCTTCGTCCTGGGCCTTCTTGGGCTCGGCCTTGGCGGTCTTGGGCTTCTCGGAAGCCTCGGTGGCCTCCTCGTCCTCCTCTTCTTCGTCCTGGGCCTTCTTGGGCTCGGCCTTGGCGGTCTTGGGCTTCTCGGAAGCCTCGGTGGCCTCCTCGACGACCTCCTCGTCCTCCTCTTCTTCGTCCTGGGCCTTCTTGGGCTCGGCCTTGGCGGTCTTGGGTTTCTCGGAGGCCTCGGTGGCCTCCTCGTCCTCTTCGGACGCCTGGTAGAGCTTGGCCGTCTCGGCGTAGCGCTCCAGGGTCTTGTCCATGATCTCGGGCCCCAGCATCATGAAGTCCATGGCCTGCGCCTCGACGACTTCCTCTGGGGTCTTCTCGCCGAGCAGCAGGACCGCCAGGCGAACCGCCTTGTGGGCTCCGACCTTCACGGAGGCCGTCGTCGGAGACGTGCCCCAGGCCTCTGGAATGCCGAAGCCGATGTCGTCGCGCTCGTCGGAGTTCCAGTCGTGCCTCATGTCCGGCAGCGGGTGGTTGACCACCTCCTGCCAGTTGTCATACTCGTCGCGACGCTTGAATTGCCTGTCGGGCTGGTTCACCGTCCCCGGATAGGGAATGCCGTCCTCGACCGCACGCTTGCTCCGCGCCTGCCTCTGGGTGAGTCGTACTCTCTTTGCCATGACTACTCGCCCTCCTCTTCTTTGATGGCGGCGTCGACGCGATCCGCGATCTGGTCGATACGCAGGGCGAGCCGCTCCTGTCCGTGTTTCTCCAGATAGTCAGACACGCGGTCGAGACGAGCCGAGGCCCTCTTCCACCGCGCCAACATGGGCTTGGAACCGTCGCCGACCTTCTCGCCGACGGCCAGCGTCGTCGGATCGGTCGCCAACTCCGTGCCGTGCTCCTCGTCCTCGACGTCGGAGAGGTAGTCCTGGGTGATCTCGTCCTCGACTCCGGACTCCGTCTCGGAGGCCGTCATCGGGTCGCCGCACGCGGGAGCCATCTCGAGCTCGTCAACACCCATGAGGGGAAAGGCTTCCTCCTCCACGTCGTCCTCCATGTACGTGCACCCGAGACGCTCCTCCATGTCCCTGATCTCGGCCATCACCTTGTCCCTTGCGCTCACGCGCCGGCGAGGTTCCCGAGAAGCCTTCCGAGTAGGACCGGAGAGCGTCCGTTCGAGCTCCCGGATTTCCCCTCGAAGGGTTGCAATCACAGCCTTGCTCATTGGACTCTCCTATTGCTCAACCACATCTCTTCATTCCATCCTGCGGACGCACCGCTCTCATCAAATGAGGCGAATATAAAAGAATTGTTACACTTCCGACCCGTCAGTCGCCGCATTCCTCCTCTTCCTCCTCGGCGAGAATCATGTCGGCGATCCTCAGGAGGCGGGCCGCGAACTTCCGTCGGGCCGTGGTCGGCCAGTTGTCCATCGCCTTGGCGTTCTCGTCGAGGATGTCCCCGGACGGCACGTCCACGTCCGCCGGCGTCGACTCCTTGACGATCTCCTCGTCCTCGTTCGCCAGGCCCTGGGCGTCCTTGGCCAGCTCCTCGTCGTCGACGGCCTCGATCATCCTCTCGACATCCCTGATCTCGGCGAGAATGCTCCTCGGCTCGCTCGCCGTCCTTTTCCTGCTCGTCATCCTGCGTCTCATCCTGTCATCCTCCTTCTTGGTCAGTCGAACCTCCAGAAACCCCGGGCCACGCGCATGGCCATTTCCATCCGCCGGCGCCGGATCATCTCCGCGCGCGCGACCCTCAGAACCATCATGCCCGCGGCGTCCGCCACGCGCATCCTGAAGATGTCGTTCGCCACCAGCTCCAGGTCCGGGGCGTCCATCCGCAGCACCTTGGCCGCGGACATCGGAACGTCGGACAGGAAGTGGTTGAGGACCGCCCCGCCGAACGCCGGCCTCCCGACCCAGGACGCCTCGATGAAGTCCAGGCTCTTCGGATCGCCGACCAGGTTCCCGTTCTCGTCCCGGGCCAGCTTGCCGGTGTTCTGGTCGTAGAGGCACACGCCGCACAGCTCGGCCGTCATCCTGCGCACCCCGTTCTCGTCCACGAACGGGCGCATGAGCTCGCTCTCGATGCAGACGCAGTTGGGGTCCTCGTCGGCCAGGATCACCCCGCACTTGGAGCACTGGATTTTATGAGCCAGGCAGTTGTGAACCGCATTCCAGTTCGCGACGTAGGAATGGTCTCCACGGTCGTTGACCACGTGCATGTTGTAGACCGGATAGCAACCTGCCAGGCGCTCGTTGGTGGTCACGCGCCTCAACATGTGCCCATGGAAAGACGAGATGCGATCTCTACCAGCTCGCTGCTTTCGATACTTTCGACAACGACCCTCCAAACGCGACGCATGGCCCTTCCGCGACACAACCATCCAATACGGCCTGCGCCCATCCTTCTCGTAAGGCCCGTTGAAAGAGGCCGGAATACCGAGCGCCGTCATCATGCTCCAGACCTGCTCGGAGAGACGCCTACTGCACGACGAGGTCGAAAACCTTGCCGAGTCCTTTCGACAATGACCGTCTCCGTCGATGTAAGCTCCAAGAATCACCAAGAGACTATTGTCGTCAAGCCCCATCACCCACGGAGCCAGAACCTTTCCATCACAATGCTCCCCGCAGGACTCTAGGAGCCAGAGGGCAAGCCCGGCATCATGAACCACAACGCGAGTGCTGTCCCCGGTATCCCTTTTCCTATCCTGGCGATAAACCGCCTCATCCGCAACCCCACAATCGCGAAGAGCCGAGATCAAATCCTCCACGACCGACTCGCCGAGCCCGAAAGTGAACTCCGTCGCTCTCGCCAGGCCGTTCGCGTCTCTCTGGATGTTCCCCTCCGCCGCATAGAACCCAAGTATCTGACACCTTGCCTTGTCGAGACACGACCTTTCGGCCTTTGGCCTCCCCAGCGGCACCGCCACGTAATCCCCCACCAAAAGGTCCTCTGTTTTCACCCAGTCAAACTTCACCTCCTGCTCGACCAACACCGCAACCTCCTGCATCGCTGGCGAGTACGAGTTGAAATTGGACTGCATACACGAATGAGAGCACCACGATTTCTTATCCAAGGCAGACAACCCGTTGCTCGCAATAGCCCTCTTCTTCGGAAGATCGCCACCACATCCCGGACAACGATCATGGCCCGTAAGCGTCCAGTAGGGATGTTCTCCCGTCACGAAGGTGTCTGGCACACCGCTCACCCCGAGGCGTCTCGTCTCGCCATCGGACGTAAATCTTACCCTGCACGACTCGACCTCGGCTGAAGCTCCGCTATGCGTGCGAACCCGCTCCCCAACCATCACATCTTCAATGGCCTTTGTGGTCCCATCAGCCATCAACACCCTCGTGCCGGACATGAAGCACCCCATGCTCATCGCGTTCATCTCGCCGCTGGCAATCTTGCCCACGAGGCCGCCGTGGCGCTTGCTGGTCGCCACCAGGATGTCCACGTAGCTCACACTGGCCTCGCGCCCCTCGTCGTCCTTGTACCTGACCGGCCTGACGACCGCGTCCAGTATCCTGCCCTTCGACAGCTCCGGTATCTGAACGTGCTCCAGGTAGTTCTGGGCGCCCCTGAAGGTCCCGAAGGTCGCCAGCAGGACCGGGTCGGTCCAGGCATTGCCGTTGTTGTTCACGAGGCCCGAACAGACCGGGTCGATGTAGTAGCCGGCCCCGGGCTTGGACTCGTCGGTCTCGACCTGGACGGACGAGACGATGGTGCAATGGCTGAAAAGGTAGTCGTCCCTGTTGAACTCGTCCCAGTCGACCTCGATGGCCCTGGCCACCCGTCGGCCGCCGCCGTAGGCCGTCCTGGCCCACTCGACCTGCGGGTCGAACAGGACGGAGGCAACCGGGACGTCGAACCGGGCCATCCTGGCCGCGGCGACCTGGCAGCTCTCGGACGTGCACCTTCTGGAGTCCATCACTTGGCTCCCTTGAACCTGCTGGCGTGCCACGCGTCCAGGGCGTCCTTGGCGGACCCCTCGGAGTCGTACTTTGCGGGCCACAGCTTGCCGGTCTTGCCCGACATCACGCGCCACTTCCCGTCGACCTGCCGGATGCAGCCCTTCTCGCCGCACTTGTCGTCCTTGCCGCCGACCAGGTCCCTCGCCGCCAGGAGAAGCTCGCTCGCGATCATCTTGCCGTCCATGTCCACCTCCTCATGCCAGTCGCTCGACGAACTCCGGACCGCCTCCGTGCATCCTGCCCCCGGTCGCCGCCAGCAGCGTGTCCACCTGCGCCTTCTCCGCCTCGTCGCGGATCGGCACCCTCAGGATGTCCCGCCCGACGACCTCGACGTTCTTGCCGTAGGCCTGCGGGTTGTCCGCCCGCACCAGGCCCTGGAGCCGCTCCGAGTTGCTGTGGAGCCTGCCCCGGAGCCATGGCCGCTCCTTGTACATGAAGGCGATGAAGGACCTCGCCGCCAGCTCCTCCAGGGAGCCCTCGACCAGAGGGTTCATCCTCATCGTCCTGCCGACCACCGTGACCCATCTCGCGTACTGCCCGTTGTTGATCCCGTGCACCGTCACGCCGGACCTCCTGTTGTAATATTGCCAGACCCGTCAGGCCCGAATGCGAAAAGTCCCGGCGCGGAAAACCGCGCCGGCACCCAAGCTCCGCGGAACCGCCTACGACAAGTTGCAGGGCGGATTCACGTAGGCGTCGATCACGTCGGACTCGGTGCCCGGCTTGCCCACGCCCTCATGGTTCAGCGGGTCGATCTCGAGGTGCGGGGTCGGGCTGCCGCCCTGCGGACTGAAGCTCGTGACCCGCGCCGGAGTCGCCACCTTGTTGTCGCCGAAGAAGGCGATCGCCTCGTCTTCTCGGACGCGTCCGGCCGTCACCGTCTGATACGCCTTGCTGTACATCTCTCTACCTCCTGTTCAAGCCGGACTCGTCTCCGTCCCGGCCTTCGATCCTACCCGAGTCTCTTCTTGAGCTCCTTCTTCGCCGCCTTCGCGACCGAGCGCCTGGACCTCAGGGAGGCCACGACCTCGACCTCCATCTCGCCAGACGGCTCAATCTCGATCTCGACCTTCCTGGTCACGGCCTTGCCCGACGGCACCTTGAAGCCGCAGTCGCCGCAGCGCCACATCTTCTCGCTCCTGGTGTAGGGCTCGACGGCCATCTCCCCGCCACACGACGGACACCTGGCCGCGCCGGTCTCCTGGTCGCCCTTCGTCAGGCGGTAGGTCCGCTCCGGGGAGCACCAGTACATCGCCTTCCGGTCGCGCCTGGAAGCCAGGACCGGCTCCATCCTGACGGACTTCTCGACCTCGTCCATGACGCGGCTCATGCCGGTCACGTACCAACCCCTCCCGGCGTCGAGGGCGAGCTTGTCGCCGACCGGATCGCTCCAGCCGTCCAGCCCCATGAGGGTGGAAACGCGCCACGTCCAGGTCCCGCCAGTCGCCCCGGTCTTCTCCCGGAGCCGGAGGATGACGCCACCCTTCACTCCCGACTCCAGCGTCGCCACGAAGGTCTGGCCGTTGTTGTCCTCGACCGTCGTCCGGAGCGTCTTCTTCTTGGCCGTCAGCATCCTGGCCACGCGGCCGCTCTGGAGGTCCCGCTCGATGTCCTCGGAGGCGTCCATGGCCTCCGCGAAGCTCGCGACGCCCACCGTCCGGTCGGGGCTGTCGTCGACGCTCGCGATGTCCTTGCCGACATAGACGCGGAGCTTCTTGTCGCCGTCCTCGAACGAGTAGGTCGCCTCGGCCCCGCTCCCGAACGTCTTCCCGTCGGAGCCTCCGCGACGCCCCCAGTGGACGTGCGTCGACCTTCCCGCCAGGCCGAGCGAGGCACGCCTGGAGCCCACCCTCCCGTCGGCGCCGCTCTCCTCGTACGACTCCTCGTGCAGGTCCTTCTGGAGGTTCTGCATGATGGAGAAGCCACCGCCCCGGGGGGCGTCGAGGCCGTGCGTCTTCGGGTCGCCGACGTACTGCGGGTCGTCCGCCTGCGGCTCGCCGATGCTGACCGCGGCCTTCTTGAGCTTGATGCCCTTCTTCTCGAAATCGGCCGGGCTCCCCTGATTGACGACGCTCCGATTCGTCACCCTCCAGACGTTCCCGTCATGAAGGTAGTAGTCGTCAAGCTCGAACTCGTTCTTGAACTTCCCGTGGCCGATCAGCTTGCCGTTGTTCCTTATCTTCCTGAACCTGGCGAAACTCTCACCCGACATCGCGGCATTCACCGGACCGGCCCCGAGGTCCCTGCGGCTCCTGAGCGGAGACGGCGCCGGGAACGCGTCGCCGGGATCGGCGACCTTCGCGCGCCTGCTCGCCAGCCTGGAGTCCCTGGTCGCGATCGTCCTCATCCTCTCCTTGAGCTCCTCGCCCACGAGGAGGGCGGGCTGGATCTCGTCGGGGTCGTGCTGGACCTCGGAGCCCCCGGCCCAGGCGACGACGACCTTGTTGCACTTCCGGTCCACGCTCACGACGACCCCCCAGAGGTCCGACGACCCCGTGACGATGGAGTCGACGATGTCCCCGGGCCGGAACTGGTCGATCATGTTGCCGAGGGGTCCCGGCCAATAGCTCGCGCCGCGTCTTGTTCGCATGTCAATCCTCCTACTCACAGGAGCGAATATCAAAGAATTGTAGCAACCACCCAGGCGATCTCGACCAGCCAGCCGACCGCCAATGCCGGCCGGGGCGAGTCACGCCCCGGCATCAAGAGCCCCTACGCTATTCTGACCGGCCATTTCGGTCTGAACTTCCTGTCGGTTATGGCAACGTTCCGAATGTTTCTCTGCGCGAAGGACTTGATATGCTTATCCCTCATGTCATAAGCATAGAGCATCTTCCTCAGCCCGACTCTCAGTCGGCGATATTTCCATTCGTACGGGGCCACCACGTACTTCTTGGTCTCCCCGGTCGTCGTCTTCCGGTAGGTGATGACGATCTCGGAAAGGCGAAGGGCCGCCTCCCTGATCGCCAGGCGCTTGTTCCTCATGGCGAAGAGCGTGCCGGTCGCCGGCCGCATGCCGACCCTCCGCGGACGCCTCCTCGGCGCCTTGGCCTCCTGCTCCTGGAGCCAGAGGGCCCGTCGGACCCCTCGCTCGACCACCTCCTGGTACGATCTCGGCATGTCAGTATCCCGCCTTGCCCGTCACCGGCGCCGTTATCCCGTTCCTGTTCGCCTCGGAGCCGATGCCCTGGTTGTAGATGTACTCGTTCTCCGCCAGGTCGTCGGCCGTCACCGCCGTGACCTTCTGCGCCGGATCGTCACTCCACGACTCGCACGCGCGACCCAAGTTCTCATCGTCCACCGGCTGCTCCACGAACCCCTTCGAGTCCGCTCCCCGCCTGAACCAGTAGAGGGCCGGGCAGTAGGTCGTGTGAACGCAGGACGAGCACCCGTGCCCCGTCGGCCTCACCGTCGTCCCGATCAGGGGATAGGGGAAGGTCAGATTGAAAGGGTTCGGGTCCGATATGACCGGATTCGGCACGCTACGCCTCGCACTGTTCCTTGCGCCACTTTAAGCTCTCATGGATAAGCTCCACATCCAAGCCCATAATGGCTTCAGGTAGAACCACCTTCTCCAGACCAGGAAACAGCATCGGATAACAATGAAGAATCACCTCGCTGCAATACAGCTTGTCGTTCTCCGGCTCGAAAAAGTAGTCGTAGTCCCTCCCAAGCATCCCGATCGCCTCTGCAACACCCTTGTCAATCTCGTCCGGAGTGACGTTGGGACGGAGAACGGCAACGTCATCACACCGCAGGAACGTGAGGATGTCCTCCCTCGTCACGCAGGGTGTCACCGAATGGATGACGGTCTCGTCGTCCACCATTATCGCCGCATGGGTGTAGTATCCTGGAATGAACCAGCTCGTCATGTAGTTGCGATACCTCCGAAGAAGGATGTCGCCCCTCCTGAGCTTGCTGAGAACGGCTCTCGTCTCCGGCCCCTTTACCTTGTAGTGGGTGTCGCCGCACATGAACCACATCGGCCACCAGTGAAGCTGGAAGCTCCCGAACGCGCCCAGGAAGAATCGGAGTATCTTGAACCACACCCTCTTCATCGAAGGCCTCCTAGAACGTCGCCGGCTGCCTGTAGGTGATGGTCCGGAGGACGTGAGTCTGCTTCGCGCCCGCCGGGTAGTAAATCCAGAACCTGATCCTCGCCGCCTCGACGGAGACGGACGGGTCGACCTTCAGCGACAGGCTGCTGATGCACTCCTGCCACTTCCCCTGATAGGGGTAGAGGTACCCGTCGAAGAAGCGGACGCCGCCCCCATTGGCCGGCGGGATGTTCGGGGCCATCATGGCGTACAGGCGATGATCCCACACGGGAGCCTCAAGGGCGGCGTCGCTCCACAGGCAGCCGCCCTTGAAGTCGTACTCGATCTCCTCCTCGGTGGTCTGGTCGACGACGAGGAAGTCGAAGACCGACAGGACCGCGTTGGCGTTCGCGTCGTCCTGGTCGTCGCAAGAGACGTAGGCCCCCTCGGACAGCTTGTAGCACCCCACCAGGCTGAACTCCCCCCACGGCTCCTGGGTGTTGTCGGACACGATGACCTTGAGGTCCTCCAAAGCGTCCGCCGCCGCGTACATCGACGTGCAGACTTTCACGTCCCGGTCGCACATGTAGTAGCCGGTGCGGCCCGGCTGGACGACCACGCGCTGGATGTTCTTGGTAGGGTCCTCCAGCGTCCCGAAGTTGTCGATGCTGACGTCCTGCACGTCGGGCAACGGCTCGCCCGTGTGAGCCGCCACGATCCCGTCCAACGTCGTCTCCTCCGCGCCCGAGATGGCCGCCTTGAACCAGATGTCCACGTCGACACCATCCACGGCAATGTAGTCAAGCGCAATGGCAATCGTCGAATCGGCAATCTCCTGCGTCAGACTACCAACATCAACAAGGTCATTGGCCGTGTCGCTGACCGGGTATACATACTTCGTGCTCATGGCCCACTCCTACAAAGGACGTATTTTCAGTGACGCGCGCCGAATGTAAGCTGCTGCCTGCGACACAGCATCAGGCGACTTACGGTATTGGAAACGAACTGTGCGAACGCCATTGCCCGTCAGCGCCACCTCGCCAAAACCAGAACAGGACAGCCAGCTTTTACGGTCGTGGGCACCTTCAAAAATGGGGTCTCCCACCCCGTCAACGACCACCTGCGCCTCGCACTCGTTGTTAGTCTTCGAGGAGTACAGCTCAGCACTCCACCCAACAAGATAGTCGCCGGCCGGAAACGAGGAAGTGACCAACACCACCTTGTCGCTCCAACTCGTGTCGCTAGTCTGCGACTCACCAAGCACCTCGGCATATTCATCTTCAAACGCGAACTTAAACCGCCGATCACTCATAGTAGTAGACCTCCAGGAAGAAGTCGATCAGCGACTGTTGGAGAACAGCCACAACGATGCCCTCAAACCCATCACCGTCAACTATCTCGTTGTAGTTCTCCACGCTGTACCTGCCGCGGATGTCCTTTTTGGCTCTCTTTATCGAGTCTGTGCTCGCGAAGGCAGTCGTATCGATGGCCGTCCTCGTCCCGTCCGCGTTGATCTTATAGAGGAGTATCTGCATGCCCCATGTGGTGGACGACGGAGTCCATTCAAGATGGCACCCCGTGACGACAAACCTCTTCCCCGCATTGTTCCATGCGGACACCTTGGTCAGCGTCACGTCACAGGACTTGCCGCCCTCCACAATAGAGAACTGCGAGGCGTCGAGCCACGCCTTCTGAGTGAAGTAGTTGCCATTGCCAGCAACGGAAATGTCCTCGGTATCGCTTGCCGTCGTGGCACCAGTTATGCGATCAACGGAGGTCCCCGCCACCCGGATCGTAAAGGGAGCCCCCGAAGCGGAAGCCACTTCTACGGCCCATCTCGAATTGTAGGCCTCCTCGGAGGCGGTCACCGGGGAGCCGCTGGCCAGCGCCGCGGCAGTATCCGTCTCGGCGAACCAGCCCACAAGGTCAACCTGTCCGTTGAAGGTCGGCGCCTGCGCCCAGACGAACTTCGAGACGGAGCCGATCTCCTGCGGGAGGTAGCGGACGCCGATCTTGTCCTCGCGCGTGTCAATGTAATCTTCGCCCTCGTCCGTCCGGACAATCCTCGCCTTGGGGGTGTTCGCGTATGACGTGCTCGTCTGATATATCACAATCCCGATCAGCACGAACTCAATCAGAGGGATGCCCGTGCGGTTCAACTCCGCGAACTCATTCAGAGCCTCCCTTCTAGCGATCGAGATATTGGTATAGAAAAACGTCCCCTGTATGGCCACGAACGGGTTGTTCGGATCGTTGGTCGCGACAATGTGCGCAAGGACGTAGCTCCCCTCCGGCACCTCCGCCTGCTGCCAAGTCGAGCCGGTGTACTCGTTATAGGCGAGAAAGCCACTGCCGCCAGAGTAGTTCTTGACCGGAAAGTTGTCAGCGGCGTCGAACCGCCAATAGCCGCTCGCGCCATCTTTATAGAGCACCGGCAGCTGGGCCGGCTTGGCCTCCGCTGGCAAGCTGTGGACCAAATCCTCATCCCGGATGACGCCGCTCTCGACTCCGAACTGGGCGTGCGAGTCGGTACTCCCATCCTCGTCCGGCGTTATATCCTCCAGGGCGAGTCCGCTTATGTACCGGGTGCCCCACGACGTGTGAAGGTGGGCGTGCGTCTGGCCATCCATCGTCATGCCATGACGCTCGTCACCGAAAATCACATGCTGGCTGTTGGACGCGTCCCAGTAGACAATGGCGCAGAGGACATGCTCGGTGATGATCGCCAGGACGAACGTCGTGGTCTCCGTCAGAACCTGGGTGTCCTTGTCGAAGTAGATGTAATGGACACCCTCGGTGTCGGCCATCTGAATCGACTGGGCGGAGGTCTTGACATGCTTCCTCCCGTTGATGTAGAACCGGAACTCCGACGATACCGGGGAGATGGTATACGTCCTGTCCGGCGACGAGTCCGAGAAGGCAACCGTCGTCTCGTCGCGATTCGGGAAGCCGGTCCTCTCATGCGCCGCAGCAAAGACATCGTCGGCCAGGACCGCGAAGTACGGAACCACCTCCTCCATCAGAGAGTCAATGCTGACATTGTTGCACTTGAGCGTCACGTAGCCACTGTCAAGCGCGCTCTGAAGGTCGTCCGAGTTCATCACCTCGTTCGGAAGGAACTCGGCGAGCAGATCGAAGTCCGTTGTGGGATGGGAGAACGAACGGCCACCCAGGTCCTCAATCACGACAGGGTCCTGAGTCCCCGTCGTCGACAGCAGAAGTTCGTAGGCCATTGCCGCCTACCTCCTCTTCAAATACACAGTGACCACCGGGTCGGCTATGTTCGTGCCATTGCAGTAAATCTGGAGCTCATCACCGGCGTCGACGTCGACATTCAGATCGAAACGGCTGCCTCTCTGCGCGGCGCTGATCGAAAGCGACGCCAGCGTGACTCCGAGGTTGTTCTTCTCTACCTCGGCTGTCCACGTCTCGGCGCCCCTCGTGGCCACCCCGATGCCAATTATGGTGGCGTCACACGCGACAACAAGACCTGCCACGTTCGTCGCGACATTCCCTGGACCGCGAAGATACGTACCCGTCGTGTCGAGTCTCTTTCCGGCAGTCAAGGCAATAACATCGAACTGGATACCGAAACCCTGAGGCCCCTGAATGCCGCCCGACCCCGTGAGCCCCTGCGAACCCTGATACCCCGTCCCGCCAAGCAGCCCCTGCCCTCCCTGGACGCCTTGCCAACCCCGGTTGCCCTGCGGACCCTGACTGCCGACAGACCCATCCGGGCCTTGAACCCCAATCGCCGACAGCCCTTGCCAGCCCTGATTGCCCTGCCAGCCCTGAGCCCCATCTTGTCCGGCGACCCCTTGAGGACCAGCCACCGTCGAGTCAGCGCCCGTCAGCCCCTGGAATCCCTGATTCCCCTGAGAACCACGCTCGCCCTGTGAACCGTCATTGCCCTGGGCACCCACCTGACCGGCAACACCCTGGCAGCCCTGATTGCCCTGGCTGCCCTGAAAGCCCATAAAGCCCTGCGGACCTTGAGCCCCGGCAAGCCCCTGGCTCCCCGCCGAACCCTGGAAGCCGACAAACCCCTGAAGGCCGGCAACACCTTGATTGCCCTGGTGCCCGATAGGCCCTTGACTTCCCTGCGCCCCATCTTGACCAGCAAGCCCCTGATCCCCCTGAGCGCCAACCTGTCCGACCATGCCTTGATTTCCTTGTGGCCCTTGAACTCCCTGATCGCCAACCAGGCCCTGGACGCCCTGAAACCCGACAACACCCTGAACACCAACCGAACCCTGATATCCTTGATTGCCGACAGGCCCTTGCGAGCCCTGACTGCCAACAGCCCCATCTGGTCCTTGAACCCCAATCTCACCCGGACCCTGCCATCCCTGATAGCCCGGAACTCCCTGATCGCCAAAACCCTGCCAGCCCTGGTTGCCCTGAGTCCCATCTGTACCCGCTTGACCCTGAGGGCCTTGAGCTCCGTCTTGTCCGGCGTTACCCTGCGACCCTTGATGTCCCTGACTTCCTTGGAAACCATCCTGGCCAGCAACACCCTGAAAGCCACGAACACCCTGGTAGCCAACCGAACCTTGGGAACCCTGTGTCCCATCCTGCCCCGCAGCACCTTGATGGCCCCGAAAACCCTGCGCCCCCTGAACGCCAGTGTCGCCGACAACTCCTTGAGCCCCAATCTCGCCCTGATTCCCTTGCGTCCCCCGAACACCCTGCGGCCCAGCTGCCCCCTGAACGCCGACACCAGTCTCCCCGGCCACGCCCTGCCACCCCTGATTCCCCTGGAAACCCACTCCAACTAAACCCTGATATCCCTGAGCCCCGTCCTGGCCATCAGCTCCCTGAGAGCCCTGAGCCCCATCGGCCCCATCCTGGCCTGCGGCTCCCTGGAATCCCCGAACGCCCTGATTGCCCTGGAAGCCACGAAGGCCCTGTGGGCCAACAGGCCCCTGGCTCCCGACATCCCCCTTGGCTCCCTGGACGCCGTCCTGGCCGACGACTCCCTGGAAGCCCTGAGCCCCGTCCTGGCCCACGAGACCCTGAAGGCCAACGGAACCCTGGACGCCTTGAGCTCCATCCTGGCCGATGCCACCTTGAAGCCCCCGAACACCCCGGGGGCCTTGACAACCCTGGAAACCCTGCGGCCCAACAACCCCCTGCGCCCCATCGGAACCGTCCTGGCCGGCGACCCCCTGCCAGCCCTGCAAGCCCCGAAGACCCTGCGGTCCCCGAGCCCCCTGAGCGCCCTGGGCCCCTTCCTGGCCGACAACCCCCTGCGGACCCTGAAGGCCTTGAGGTCCCGCCGGGCCCGGACCCTGCGGACCCTCGTAGCCCTGAGGACCAGTCTCGCCTTCATAGCCCTGATATCCCTGGGCTCCCTCGACGCCCTGGCTGCCCTGCGGCCCCTGGTCGCCCGCCGGGCCGGTTATGCCACCAGGCCCCTGAAGCCCCGACCCCTGCCAACCCTGGACGCCCTGAACGCCGTCATCTCCCGCAACGCCCTGCCATCCCAGATCGCCCTGGAGGCCGCGAAGGCCTTGGACCCCATCCTGCCCATCTCGACCCTGAAATCCCTGAACCCCAGCCGAGCCCTGCGAACCGTCACTCCCGTCGTGCCCGGCAACACCCTGCAAGCCCTGGTCGCCATCCTGTCCGGCAAGCCCCTGAGCTCCCTGCGACCCGTCCTGCCCGGCAACACCCTGCAAGCCGATCTCGCCCTGCGGTCCCTGAGCCCCTTGAACGCCATCCTGGCCTTCGATTCCCTGAGTGCCCTGAACGCCGACCCCGGCGGCTCCCGTGGACCCGACATCTCCCTGGAAACCACGAACACCCTGGAAGCCGATGGCCCCGTCCTGGCCGGCGATGCCCTGCGGACCAGCCGGGCCCTGAACGCCGTCGGCCCCGGTCGATCCCACATCGCCCTGATAGCCCCGAGCGCCAGCCGGCCCCTGCAATCCGTCCTGTCCGGCGACGCCCTGGGCACCCTGAGCCCCGTCCTGGCCATCCGACCCCTGAATACCGGAATCGCCCTGCACCCCGACACCGGTGGCCCCCTGATGGCCCTGGGCTCCGACAACGCCCTGGAAGCCAACCGAGCCCTGAGCCCCGTCCTGGCCGACAACTCCCTGGAAGCCAACCGGACCCTGAAGACCGGAACCCTGCCATCCCTGCGTCCCAGGAGCCCCCTGTGCCCCGCCCTGGCCCTCCAAGCCCTGCGGACCCTGGAACCCAGCCCCGGTCGCCCCTGCGTCTCCTGCGGCCCCCTGAGGCCCCTGAACGCCGTCCTGGCCGTCCAATCCCTGCGGCCCCTGAACACCGACGCCCGTCGAGCCCCGATCACCCTGAGAGCCAACCACGCCCTGAGAGCCATCCTGTCCAGCCACGCCCTGATTGCCCTGCCATCCCTGCAAGCCCTGCGGCCCGAAACCGCCAACGGCGCCAACCGGGCCCTGATTTCCCGTCACGCCCTGAACGCCAACAGGCCCCTGAACCCCGACCCCCGTCGCGCCCGCGGAACCCTGAACGCCTTCAAGACCCTGGGCACCCTGAAGGCCCCGAGGCCCCAACGGGCCCTGAACCCCAGGAACTCCCTGGCTCCCGCCTGTTCCCTGCGGACCCACGGCTCCCTGTGCTCCGACCCCTGTCAAGCCAACCGGACCCTGAGCGCCCTGAGCCCCACTTCCCTGCGAACCCTGACTGCCAAGAGGCCCTTGGCTACCAACAGGCCCTTGTACTCCTACCCCCTCGGCTCCGGTGGCCCCCTGCTCGCCCTGGCCTCCCTGAACTCCATCCTGTCCGACGATCCCCTGCGGACCCTGAACGCCGATACCCGTGAGCCCCTGGCCTCCCTGAGGGCCAACCACCCCTTGAAGACCCGTTCCGTCCGAACCTTGAAACCCCTGAGTCCCGGAACCGACCACTCCCTGGTGTCCCTGAGAGCCAACCACGCCCTGGGCGCCCTGGACACCGTCACCCTCTGACCCCTGAACCCCTTCAGGACCCTGCGGCCCCTGGGAACCATCAGCGCCAGAACCCTGAGAGCCCTGCGGACCCTGATAGCCATCACCCTGAGGCCCCTGCGGACCCGGTGTCGCCGAGTCGGCACCCTGAGTACCCTGCGGGCCTTGAGCTCCCTGACCTTGCGTGCCTTGAAAGCCGGTGTCGCCCTGAGGACCACGCGAACCTTGAACGCCAAAGCCCTGAGCGCCCTGGAAGCCCTGAGCCCCAACCGGTCCCTGCACCCCATCTTCGCCGACGGCACCCTTCAAGCCCTGGAAGCCGCGCTCCCCATCGTAGCCCTGCGGCCCACGAGAGCCCTGCGCGCCAATCGTCCCGACACCTGTCGCTCCCGCGCTCCCCTGCGGCCCCTGAAGCCCCACCCCGATCGAACCTTGAGGCCCAGGCACCGTCGAGTCCGCGCCCGTCTGCCCCCGAGAGCCCTGCGGGCCTTGATGGCCATCGCCCTGAAACCCCTGCGGCCCAACCGGACCATCCAAGCCTTGTGCCCCGGCATAACCTTGGAACCCGACACCCGTTGCCCCGTCGACTCCCTGGAGTCCGATCTTCCCCTGCGACCCGGCATAGCCTTGGGACCCCTGGTCGCCGGTCGCGCCAACGCTTCCGGCATCACCTTGAAAACCGCGATCCCCAACACCCTGCAAGCCCTGGTTGCCCGAAGGTCCCTGCCAGCCCGAAAGACCCTCAACGCCCTGCGGACCCTGGGCGCCCTGCCAGCCCTGGAAGCCCTGGACGCCCTGACCACCCTGATTGCCCTGGGTGCCCCGAGTTCCCTGATTGCCCTGGGCACCCTGAGTGCCATCGGCTCCGGCGGCTCCCTGCCAGCCCTGAAACCCATCTGGCCCTTGGGCTCCGACGCTTCCTTGCAACCCATCTGCGCCCTGATGGCCAATGGGCCCCTGAAGACCGACTCCTGTGGGTCCGTCGCTCCCCTGGCTCCCGTCGGACCCGACAAGCCCCTGCGACCCCTGCCCTCCGACCGGCCCCTGAAGGCCGGCGCCCTGCCATCCCTGATTGCCTTGCGGGCCAACCGGCCCCGGGCCCTGGGGGCCGACAACCCCCTGGTCCCCGACGTAGCCCTGTTGGCCAAGCTCGCCCTCCCAGCCCTGGCTGCCTTGGGCTCCCTGCAATCCCTGAGGCCCGACAGGCCCGGTGGCGCCACCCGGAGGACCCTGGGGGCCTGGAGGTCCGGTGGGGCCGCCGCCACTCCCCTGCGGCCCTTGGGGACCTGTTGCTCCCTCTCCGTCTGGAGGCGGGTCTGGAAGGGTGTTCCTGTATTCGGTAAACTCTTGGCCGTCGGGACGCGCCACCCACTCGCAGAAGCAGTCCCCCTCGCAACCCAGCTCAATGCCGCCGACGAAGTTGGCAAGAGGGTCCGGGACGGGAGGAGGATCAATGGCGACATAGGCCCGGCCGTCGCTCTCCACACAATAGATTACAGACCCGACAGTGACCGTCTGTCGTATCTGCTCAAGGTAGAACTCCTTGACTACTTCGTAAACGAGCACGACGCCTCCTAGAATGTGCCAAGACGTCGATACGTCGCCAGCCTAAGCACATACGTTTCCTTTTGGCCAAGGGGGTAAGACACAAACACGCGCACCACCGAAGAGGAGTGACGCGACTCCGCATCAAGCTGCAGCGCTGCCGGACAATCAACCCCGACACTCCTGTTGATGTCACCGATGGCCCCACTGGCGAATCGGATACCACCTCCCCGGCCTTCATGGACCTCAGGACCCAGCACCATGTCTACCCGACAACACCCTTTGCTTTTCTCTCCAGCCAGCACGACACACTCCTTGAGGTCCCAGTTGACAGGAGTCCTATCCGGAGTCTGGTCGTTCGGCTGAAAATCCCACACCGACAGCACCGCATTCTCAGCACCCTTCTCACACTTGACGAGGCTACCATTGTCGTCACGATAGACACCCACCAGCCTCACCTCGCCCCAGTCCACACGCCGCATGGTCTTCAAGTCAATCTTGGTGTCCGTGAACGAGTCTTCAAGCGTGGCCGTCCGAAGCTCGATATGCCGACCACACGGATAGTATCCAGGTCGGTTGGGCTGCGGAGCTGCCCGCAATACCGGCTTGCTCTCTTCCTCCCACGTAGACAGCCCCAAGTTGACGGGCCTATCCTGCCGTGCCTCCACCTCTTCCTCCTGCTCATGGCCCTCTGCAATCGCACCATGGAGCTCAAGAAGCCCCGCGCTCACGAAATTCCGCAAACCGGCGATCTCCATACCACCGACGAAGGTCGTCAGCGGGTCCGGGACGGAAGGAGGGCTCACGGCAACCCAGCCAGCCAGATCGTCCTCGGTGTAAACGACGGACCCGGTTGGGATCGACTTCCCAAGCGACCTGTAATGGAATTCCCTGACAACACGGTAAACGCGCACGATCACGCTCCTTTGGCCCAGTCAGAGCCCGTCCGCCTCTCACGCTCAGCCAGGTTCTCGGGAGTCTCGGTCTCCACGAAGATATGCGTGCCACAGGTTCCCCCACAGTCACACTCCACCGTCGAGACCACGGTCTTCACCACCACGGGCTCAAGAACCGTCTGGTCGCAGATGGTGTTCCTCTTCAGCTTGAGCACGCGCACGCGCTCCACCTCGCATGGAGACGGAGCATCGAGCGCCGGAACGCCGGTCGGAATGCGGAAGTCCTTCGGCCAGTTCATGTCGAGAGGCCGAGCCGATGCCGTGCCCGGCGTGAAGTCCGTCCTGCCAGCCTGAGAGGGCGCGAGCTGGCCATAGGGTATGTCGTTGATGTCCCACTGGACGCGTTCGTTGATAGCCATAACGTCCTCCTTTTCTTTACCAAGGGACGAAATATAAAAGGAATCGTCAACCGCCGAACGACTCCAGCGCCTTCACCAGGTCGGCGAGGTACGGCTTTATGGCCTCGTCCAAAAGCTCCTGGATGGCCTCCTTGGCCGCCTTCTCCGGGACGGTGTCCGCCCGGACGCCGGGAAGGTTCTCCTCGATGGTCTGTATCCCCGCGATCATGGCGTCGACAGCCCCGTCCACGTTCGCGAGCGCCTTCTCGTCTTCGCCATCCACCGCGGACACGCTTCTCGCGACATTCATAGCCATGGCTGCGATCCTCTCCCTGTCCATCTTCAATCCTTCCGAATATCGGGATCGCTGTCAGTATCCCGGTCCCGCTCGCCGGCAGGCTTGTCCTTGGTCCGGTGCGTCTTCTTGCCGTCCTCGCGCGGGGGCTTCAACTCCGGCTCCCGCTCGCGGCCCTTGGAGACGCCGCCCGTGTCCGCCATCGTGTCCTTGTCCTTCCGGCGGACCTGCAAGCCCCTGGTCGCCGCGAACGACGCGGCCACCCGACCCACCATCATCTCGAAGTCGACGACGCCGAGCGACGACTTGCGCCTGCGCCGCCTCTTGGCCGGCGCCTTCGTGTCAACCAGGAACGTCACCATCTGCATCATGTTGTCGAACAGGCCGAGCACCTCGGAGGGATCGACCCTGCCGTCGGACCTGATCTGCTCAACCTCGGCAGCCAGGTCCTCGACGACCTTCAGGAGGCCACCCTCCCCGTCGTCGTCGGACATGGCCGGAGCATCTGCCTCCGGGACATCTTCCTCTGGCCCTGGCGCGTCTGCCTCCGGTGCCTCGTCGCCGCCCTCCGGAGGCGCCACGTCCGCAGCGGCCTCCTGCTCCAGGGCCTCGACCTCCTTCTCCATGGCGTCGAGCCCCTTGGCGTCTCCGGCATCCGCCGGCGCATCTCCCTCTGCCTCCTGCCCGCCACCCTGAATCTTCTCCATCACCTTCTTGACGACCTCCGCCTTCTCCTCGTCGGAGAGCTGCGCCAGCCGCCTGAAGACGCCCTTGGTCGCCACGGACGCCAGGAGCATCCGGGCCGCATGTCTCGGAATCGACGCCGCCTTGCCCATCATTTTGTCCTTCACAGCTTCGAGCCGCTCGACCAGCTTGACGACCCGGTCCTTGTCCTCTCCCTCGAACTCCTTGATCCTGCCCATCAGGTCGTCGGCCTTTCCAGACACGTCGCCAGCACCTCCGGACGGCGCGGCCCCGGACGTCCCGAGATACGCCTTCTCCGACTCCAGCAGGGGCCACTTACCGAGCGCCTCGACGATGGACGCGGGATTTCCTCGCCCGTCCTTGAACAGCTTCTCCATGGAGGCCCATTCCGCGTCGTTGAACTTGCCCCTCTCCTTCTTCACGTACTCGAAGGCCTTGTCCACGTCGTCCTCGACCATGCCCGGAGGCGGGATGATGCTCCTCTTCGCCGAGTTGAACCCGGCCCTGGCCGTCTTTTCCACGAACCCCTTCATGGCCTCGGTATGGGCGGTCTCCGCCGGATCGTCGTCGAAGCCGCGCATCTCCAGCCTGAAGGCCGGCTTGCCGTTGCTCTCGAACTCCATCTCGCCACGGGCCTGCCCCTCCACCGGCTTGCCGCCCATGTCCTCGATGAAGCTGTTGAACTTCTTTGCCGCCAGCTTGTCCCCGAACAGCATGTCGACGGTCTGGCCCTCCGGCGAGTATCTCATCCCCACCGTCATGACCTTCCGATCCTTGTCGAAGCTGAAGTCGTCGATGCGGCCGCTGAACCTCGACAGGATGTCCTTCGAGGCGCTGAACCCCTTCTCCCCCATCTCGCTCACCTGGTCGTTCAGGAGCTTCTTGTCGACCTCGTCGAAGTCGCCGTCCTCCACGGCCTGGTGCATCTGCTTCTTGATCGACTCGATCAGCTGGTCGTTCCCCGGGTCCGCCTCCGCCGCCAGCCTCAGCTTGCAGGCCAGCTCCATGGTCCTCGGCTGCCGGACGAACAGCTCCTGGACCTTCTCCTGCCCGAAGAGAGCCGTCGAGTCGGAGAGCCTGACCGCCGACCCGACCGGGTCCTTGTCCCAGTCCACGTCGTTCGCGTCGTGCGTCTTGATGATCTTCGCCATGTCGTCCATGGAATCGGCCCCGAAGACCTTGTCGAACCTGCCCCTCTCCTGGTTGAAGAGCTCCTCGGAGTTGTCCTTGTGGCTCCCCTTGAAGCCTGTGGCCGGGTCGCCGACCGTGTACCCGACGTCGTGGTTGGCCTGGATCGTCATGGCCATCAGCTTGTCCTTGCCCGTGACCGGCAGCCCGGCCTTCTGGAGCTCCCCCAGCATCGCCTCCGTGTTCGCCGCGTTGGTCGTCGCGTGCCGGATGCCGTGGTCCCCAAGCGACCGGCGCCTGGTCTCGACCTCCTGGTGCAGCATCCTCCTCACGTCCTCGCGAACCAACGCGTCGACGTCGGCCTGGGACACGTCGCCCAACGAGCCGTCCCTGGCCGCCTCCTCCACGGCGGAGGCCATGTCGTCGACATAGGCCTCGGCCATCGGCCTCGACACGCTCGACATGGCCTTCGAATACTTCTCCAGCACGCTCTTGGCATTCTCCCTGATGGAGTCCGCCACCTGCTTCGCGTTCTCCTTCGTCACAGGCGACGCGTCCGAGTTGGCCTTCTCCTCCGAGCCCGAGTCGTAGAAGCCCAGGTTCCGGGCCATGTTGGCCTTCAGGGTCTCGACGTCCACCTTGGAGTAGTCGTTCATCCCCCTGGTCGCCGCATTGCCGTCTGCCAGGGCCTTCTGGACCCTGGCCTTCTCGTCGTCGGACAGCTCCCCGTACTTCTTGGAGCTCCCGTCCGGAAACCTGACCTGGACCCCGTGCGTCAACTGATGCTCGGCGATGGGATGCTGCCCCCACCCGTCGCCCGGGTCCTCGCCCAGGACCTGCTTCAGCCTCACCTCCATCGGCGCGCCCTTGGCGGGCGCCGGAGCCCCGTCCTTGGCCGGGCCCTTGGCCGGACCCGTCTCGTCCCTGGCCTTCCCCTGGTCGTCGGCCGGCTTGTCACGATAGGCGTATCCGCCACCAGGCTTGCGCCTGCGCTGACGGTTCGGGTTGCCACGCACGGGCTCCCACTGCGCCGCCATCCTCGCGGACGCCAAGAAGGCTTCCGCCACGCGAGCCTCCTTCGAGCCCGGCTCCTGGTCCAGAAGGACTATCATCCCTTCCCCGACGTCCTCCGGCTGCGACGGGTCGCCCCGCTGCGGCTGCCGCGGCTCGGCGTCGCCCCGCTCCCCTGCCGGGGCGCCACCTTCCTGCTTCTTCTCGTCATCCTTCCTCGTCTCGGCGCCGGCGGAGGCGCGGTCGTCCTGCTCGCGCTCGCGCTGCTCCTTCTTCTGGAAGTCGCGCTCGGCGGGGGAGACCACCCCGTGGTCGGTCCTCTTGGCGCCAGGATGGCTCTTCAGGTACTCGTCCAAGGCGTTCTGGGTCTTGAAATCCTTCGCCACGCGAAGGACCACCCCGAAACCTCTCGCCACGCTGTTCCTGACCACCTCGAAATCCATTTCCGTCTCCCGTCAAAGCGCCTCCACGACGCTCCTGACATCTTCCTCGTCCACGCCTTCCGGCAACGCGTCCGCTATGGCCACGGCCATGTCGTCGGTCGACCTGCCGCCCTCCCCGCCCGGCTCCTCCGCCGGCTGCGCGTCAGCCTCGGCCCCTCCGGCACCGCCGGACTCGCCGAACGACTGCTGGTCGTCTCCCCCGAAACCGCCGCCGAAACCACCCTCGTCCTCCGCCGGCCCGTCGAACTCCAGCCCCAGGTACGTGGCGATCTTCTCGGCCACGTTGCTGTTCTCCACGAGATTGCGCCCGACGTCGCTGCACACCTCCTCGACGAGCCTGTTGAAGTTGGCGTCCTTGACCGTGAACAACTGCCCCTTGAGCTTCACCGCCTGCTCCTCGCTGTCGATGTTGAACAGCTCCAGGATGACATCGACGTCGAGGCTGCCCTTCTGGTAGAGCTGGAACAGGCTGTCGAAGACCTCGGCATTGTCCCGGATCGTGAGACGGTTGAAGCCCACGCGCGGGTGCCAATACTTCTTCACCCCGTTCTTGTCCTCCGTGAACCATCCCCGCCTCTCGCAGATCGGCACGAACAGCTGCCGCTCGATGTAGTCGGTCAGTATCTCCCGCGTCAGCAGGAACATGCTGTTCAGGATCTCGACCGTGATCTTGCTCCCCGAGAACGTGGTCTCCCCCGTCAGGAGCTCCCTCGTCACCCCGAGCGCCGCGAAGACCTGGTTCTCGATCCTCTCGTACTCCCTGTCCAGGTCCAGCAGCCGGTCCTGGGCGCCGATCTGCTCCCACGTCACGTCGTAGTTGGTTATGATGCTGTACTCCGGGTCCATGAAGGACAGGTCGACCTGCGTCCTGAGCTCGTCGACCTGCTCCGGCGTCAGGCCCGGGGCGGTGATGAGGTTCTTCGGCGTCATGTTCCGGCTCGCCAGGCTGAGCTGGGTGTACCGGAAGTGCTCCTTCTGGAGCATCGGCACCAGCACGCGCTCCAGGACGGACGACCCGAGATCGAGGTACGGCGAGCGGCGCCGGGAGATCGTGTGGACGAAGGAGCCGGTCATGGGATCGCTGTCCATGACGATGCACCCCTCGTTCTTGACCATCTCGACGATCTCCTCGGGGATGTTCTCGACGATCTTCTGGTCCAGGTCCGCGTTGTCGCACTTCGACGACGAGCCCGGAAGCGAGGAGGCCGAGACGCCGCCATGGCCGCGCTCCCCCTCGATCAGCGAGATGAGCCTCTCCGGCCTGTACTCGACCCGCTTCGTGTCGGAAAACGGGTACTGGAAGACGTAGACCTCCTCGGGCGGCAGCATGACCACCTTCTTCCACATCTTCCTGACATCGTTCCATTCGTGGAAGAGATGGCAGTTCCCGATCATGTTGAGCTCCCACAGGATGCTCTGGCAGAGCTCGAAGCCCCTGACCACCTCCAGCTGGTAGGTGAAGAAGTCCTTCATCTCCTCGCGCCGGTCCTCAGGGACGTGCTTGGGGATGTTCAGCGTGAGCTTGCTCATCGGAAGGTCCGCGAGCATCTCCAGCGCGCGGCCCACGTAGGCATCGCTCCTAGTCCAGTATCTATACCACTGGTACTTCTCCCTAAGGGTCACGGGCCAGTAGATCATCCCGCCGTTCTGCTCGTTCATCTGAACGAAGTAGGTCGGGACGTCGAAGGTCCCCGACATGTCCGAGAGGCCGTTGGCGTAGGACGTCCGGTAGGCCTCCAGGGCGTACCCGGACGTGTACGGCCTGTTCGGCGTCAAGTCCACCAGCATCCCGGCGTTCCTGAACATGCTGCCGCCCATGGCCGTGCCCGTGGCCACCTTCGCCATCCTCGCCTTCATCGGATCAGCCTTCCCGGTGGTCACGGCCGGGCGCCTCACGCCGCCCCTGAACCCGTTCCCGGACAGGCTTCTGATATCCGCGTCCCTCACCGGAGTTCTCACTATCTGCCCACGGGCCATGGTCAAGTCCTCCTAACCCTGACGCGGGAAGAGGCGAACCCCGACAATGCGGCGTTCGCCAACCTCTCCAGTCGCCTGATCTTGACCCTAGACTCCGGCATGGCCGACAACGGTCCCGCTCCTTCCTCCAAGGCCCCCACCAGGACCTTGACTGCCTCCGTCGCCCTGTCCAGGCTCCGATTCACCACCTCGGCCGCGTCGGCCGCCATCCTTCTGCCCTCTCGCTCAGTCGCCCTCTCACGCTCCCTGGCCTCGCGACGCTCTATCTTCCTCGCCTTATGGACCTCGGACGTCCGAACCTGCTCCCGCCCCATGGCCTCGCCGAGATCGTGACGCTCCTTGGCCGCCGCCAAGGCAGCCAGGAGCGGATGGCCCTCCGGCAGTCCCTCAAGGTCCTGCGCCCGGAGCCGGTTCTTCCGCATCGCATCCTTCAGCGGGTGGTCCTCCGGCACGCCCTCGACGACGCCCTCGATCTCCCGCCTCCTCAGCGACTCCTCGGCCGCCCTCGCGCTCTCAAGCAAACTCGCATCCATAATCTCAACCCTTCTGGGTTGCAACGACCATCATCCGACAGCCGCCGTGACAACCAGGAAGCTGCCCTCCTGGTCGGAGGTCGCCCTGGCCACCACGTATCCCGTCCACGCATGCGCCACGCCCTCCTGCTCGTTCGTCAGAAGGCCCTGGTCGCTCACGTACAGCTTGTCGTTCGGCACATAGACCAGCGGCGCCCCGGTGCCCGGGGTCGTCCTCTCCGCCAGGTCCTCGGTCTCGAACGTGTACCATCTGAAATAGCCGGTCGGAGGCACGTACATCGTCACCACCCGGCTGCCCAGCCTCTGGAGCTGCTTCTCGTTGTCGAAGTGGAGCGGCCCTCCCGGATCGTGGGCCGTCCAGTCCGAGACGCTGTCGCCGCCCGGGCGCTGGAGGATGTCCGCGTCCCACATGTCGCTGAGCCGCTGCATCGGCGTCACGTGCTGCGGGCCCCGGATCAGGAACCCGCACATGACACCCTCGCCGTCGGACCTCTCCACCACGCCGATGACGCCTGGCGAGAAGGTCGGGGCGCCGGACGCGTACCGGACCCACGTGCCCTGAAGCCAGCCAGTGGCGACAAGGCTGTCAGCCGGCTCGACAGGAACCTCCTCGCCATCCTTCAGCTTGTATACCTGGTCGCCCACGTCAGTCCCTCATCCTCTCCGGCACGCCCATTGCCCGCGCCAGCTTCTGGAACTCCTCGTCATGCGAGCCCGCGTTCCTCTCATGCCCGAGCGCCGCGTGACAGAGCTCGTGCGTCACGGCTATCCTGACCTTGCCGGGCTCGTCGAACAGCTTCGAGCTCACCCGCAGCACCGCGGGTCCCGAGCCCGGCGGCACGAACTGGGCTACCTTGCCTGTCGGCACCCCGTCGATCTCGACGTCGATCTCGTCCGGCATCTCGGACTCGCGCCCGACCACCTCCCTGCACGCCCTGTCGACCTTGCCGGATATTTCGCCGACCAGGTCGGCAACCATCTCCTCCATCCGCCCCCGCAGGAGACCCCGCGCCACCCTGACGGACAAAAGCCTCTCGAGCACCACCTGGGACACCGACGCCTCCTTCACGGAGGGCACGGTGCCCTTCCCGACATACTGCTCCTCGAAGCCCGGCAGCAAGTAGTGCCTCTTCAGCGTCGCCTGCTGATGCCCGACCTTCTCGGCCACCGTCTTCATCACCTCGCGGAACTTCTTCTTCCGCTCGTCCGGGTCCGACGGGACCATGGAGCCCCTCAGGAGCCTCACGACCAGGTCGTTGGCCGCGTGGCCCCGGATGTCCTTCGCCGTGACCTCGAACTCCTTGAGGTACCGGTTGACCTTGTCGGCCCTCACCTTGAAGCCGTCCGACGTCACGAGGATCGGCGAGTCGCCCTTGCAGTTCCTCAGGCACTCCTTGACGACCTTCGCCACGGCCTCGTCCGAGAACTGCTTCTCCTGCTTCACGCCCGACTTTCCCGTGTACTTCAGGCTGACCGTGTTGCCGTCGACCTCGACATGGCTCTTCTTGAACCCGGTGACGCCGACGTGGCCGTCCCTGGCCGACGCCTCGTTCCCGACCCTCTCGGCCGTCTTGTCCATGAGCGCCACGGCGAGAGCCGTCAGGCGAGTCTTCTCGTCGTCAGACTTCAGGTCCCTCGTCACCTTCTGGCGGAGACCCAATATCTTCTGGGCCAGCCTCCTGACCGAGTCGGTCTTCTTCCGGCGACGCGTCTGCTCTTCCTTGGTCATCGGCTTCGGCAACACGTCACCTCATGTTCCGGACTGGCCCACGCTGCCTCTTGATCTTGTGAAGTCCTCTCGGATGGGCGCCGTGCATCTTGACCTTGCGCATCATGAAGGAAGCCTGGCTCTCCTGCCTGGCGAACGGCTGCCCGGGAATCCTGACATCCCCGTGCGCCCCAAGACGCCCGCCAGCCCCGACCGCCACGTTCTGCGGCTTCCCGTGGGTGTGGTTGTGGCAAGACCACACCGCCCTCACGTAGGCATCCGAAATGTCGTCGTGCGCGCCCCTCCTGTTCGGAGCCTGGACCATCACCTTGCCCCTCACCTCGGACCCGGCAACCATCCTGTTGTTGAGGCCGCTCTTCCTCTCCGCCTCCAGCGCCAGCATCTCGGGGATCAGAACCGGATGGTCGAACATCTCCACGAGCCTCCCGGCGTAGAGGTGCTTCACGAGCCGGTACACCTCGTCGTTCAGGGCGTCCGTGAAATGCTTCATCTCCAGGCTCGTCAGCTTCGCCTTCCCGAGCAGCTCGGCGAGGCCGTAGCCGTTGGACTGGTCGAAGACCCCGGCCTTCGGCGGGAACCACCTGGCCAGGCACTTGAGCTCCTCGACGATGTCGGCCATCCTGAGAAGCTCGTGCTTGGCGTACTTGTTGCACCCGGAGTAGATCGAGTTGTCGAACTCCCACACGTCGGAGGAGCCCGAGAACCAGACGTCGGCGTAGTCCAGGACGATCCTCTGCCCTTCCCGATGGACGATCGCGATGGCCGTCCCGTCGTTCCGGAAGCCGAGATCGACGCCGTAGAAGTATTCCACGTCCCCGGTCCCCCTGGACTGGGCCGGCCTCTTGCTCACGCACCTCCTGAACTCGTGCTCGTCGTCGATCCAGGCCGTCACCCGGTCGGAGAACTCCCCGCCGTACTCGCACATGAACGAGACCCTGTCGCGCCTTCTCGCGGCCTTCAGAATCTCAGACGGGATCGACGGGTTGACCATCGAGCTCCACATCTTGAACATCAGCGTGTAGTCCGGCTCCTGGAAGGACTCGTCGAAGCGCTCGTAGAACCTTCCGAACTTGGCATACGGACTCGACAGGCAGAGGACCTTCCCGTCGCGCCTGAAGTCGGCGATGGACGGCGTCAGGGCCTTGTACACCTCGTCGCCGGAGAAGCGTCCCCCGTTGTCGATGAAGAACGCCATCTCGTCCATGATGACCGTCAGCCCGTTCCTGCCGCGGAGGGAATTCGACGAGCAGCCGCCCGCGATGGAGACCAGGCTCGCCTTCGGCTTGCCGTGCGCCTTCATGTCGGCGTCGGTCTGAAGGTTGAAGTAGGTCATCGTCTGGTTGAGCGAGCGGTCCCTCAGGTAGGGGCACTGCATCGCCATCGCCTGGATCATGTTGAAGACGATCCCGGACTGCTCGTCGGTCGGCGCGACGTTCAAGATCGCGATCTCCGTCTGACGCGGGAAGCCATAAAACTCGGACGGGTCACCCCTCCGAACCAGCTTGTAGAGCTCGTAGTTGGAGAGGACCGAGGCCAGGCTGGATTTTGTCCCGCGGCGCCCGAGCACCAGCACGAGCTCCTGGAATATCTTGCCCTCGACCTCGTCCGTGTTGCAGCGCCCCTCCTCGTAGAGCCACTTCAGGAACTGCTTCTCGGTGAAGGTGTAGAGAAGATGCTCGTTGACCACGTCGTTGATCTTGATAGTCTTGGAGCTTCCATCCAGCGCCATCCCGTACAGGCACCGCAAGATGAACTTCTGAACCGGGTACAGGGAGAGCCCCAGCCCCCAGGGCGCCTCCGCGAAGGTGACGATGTCGACGACATCCTCGGTCGGCCCCGAGACGAACTCGTTGGCGATCTGGGCTATGAGGTTGTTCGGCATCTAGGCCCCTCTCGCGGGCGCCACGGTAGCGCCGCCGGCCGCCTCGACCTGCTCTCGCAGCTCCTTCTTCCAGTTCTCCATCTCCTCCCCCAGCTGCCGGAAGAAGATGTCGGACATCTCCGCGTCCACGCCTATGCGCTCGAAGACGTCCCGGACCTTGCCCATGAAGAACCTGAAGACCACTATCATCGCCGGGGAGTCCAGGTCGAAGCCGCTGGTCTCCCGCTCGAACCTCATCCTGGCGTGCGCCGCCTTGATGGCCTTCTCCAGGACCTCGGCCCTCTTGTAGGAGATGACCGACGAGTCCCGCAGGTCGCCGTTCTGCGTCGCCACCAGCTCGTTGCCCAGAAGGTGGTCCGTCTCCTGGACCATCTCCCTCAGGAGCTCCACCGCCATGGACATCACGTCGTTCCGGCCATCCTTCTCCAGGCGCCCGACGAGCGACGGCTGGCCGCCGTGGTAGCTCCTGACCAGATCGGCCCGGAACTCGCTCACGCCACCCTGCACCGGCGTCCCCGGCTGGCGCGCTGGAGACGTCATGACGGCTGCCTGGGCGTCCATGTCGTCGAAGTCGCTCATTCCACCACCATCTGGTACCTCGTGTCGACGTCGAGCGCCGAAACCGGCTCCACGACGTCATCAAGGCTGATCTCGTCCACGCCGGCGAAGATGCCGGGCATCCCCTGCGCCATGTCGACGTCGATGCCCTCGAACTCGATCACGTCCAGCTCCACCTTCGCCGCCCTCGTGTCATCCAGCTCGATGGGGGGCCGCGCCGGCGCGTCGATCTCGACCTCGTTGTCAGCCATCCGGACCACGAACTCCGACGCGTCCGGCTGCTCGTCGTAGGCGGCAGCCCGCGCCTTCGCCGCCATCCTGTCGATGGCCCTGAAGGCGTCACGGACCCTCGCCAGCGGCGTCCTCCCGGCATCCTCCTCCACGATCGACTCCGGAAGGTTCGTCAGGTTCATGAGATCAATGAGCGTGCTGTCCATCTCGGACTCGTCAAGGTCCCCCATCCCGGCCAGGATCGGGAGCATGGTCGACCGGCAATGCGGCCGGAGACTCGCCTCGTACGGACGCCTCTCGTCCTCCTTCAGAAAACCGTCAAACCCCACATCGTCCGAGGCCACCAGGCCTCCGTCGCGATGGTCGTGGATCATCTGCGGGTCGCCGCAGTCGCAGCCGATCACGTACTTGATGAAGCGCTTGTAGGGCGACCTGGCCGCCGCCTTCAGGGCGTCCTTGCAGCTGTCATAGCCTCGGGCGTCCACGGCGATCCTTCCCACGATGCCGTCAAGCGAGAAAAGGCTTCTGAGCTCGTCAGTCGCCCGCGCCAGGGTCCTCATCGGGAACGAGGACGTGATCGCCTTCGCCACGAACTCCCTGGAGTGTCCGCGATTCATCATGTCACGGGCGAAGCGGATGACCTCCCCGGCATCCTCGACGGCGTCGGGCGGCAAGTTTCTCCGCACCTCTCCGGCGGACGGGTCCTCCATGAATATCGGCTCCATGCCGCCATACCCCCATTCCATCTCCAGCTCGGGCTTGGTGTTGTTGGGGTTCTTAACGTCGTGCGCCTCCGGGTCGAACGTGAACTCGCCGGGCCTCGTGAGGCCGTCGGCCATCCACGAGTGATTCTGGAGCGAGGCGTCCTTCAAGATCTCAGTCAGGTTCATCTCAACTCTCCTCCATGGCCTCCCGCACCTCGTCCTCCGTCAGGACGTCGGCGCTGAACACGGGCTCTATGCACTTGTTGTCCTCCGAGAACTTCCAGAGGGCCTTGGTCGTCTTGTGGATCAGAAGACTGTCGCCGGAAGCGACGAACATCCTCCTTGCCTCCTTGGTGTTCGCCACCCTGGTGACGAACTTCTTGTTCCCGTCGAGGTCCATGTCGATGCCGATGGCGCTATGCCAGACGAAATCTTTGAAAATGTCATTCATTGCACACGTCCTCCTATCAAGGCCGCGAATATAAAAGGAAATGAGCACATGCGCCCTAATAAGGGATAAACGCGTGCCGAAGGTCGACGCCGGGCTCCTCGTGGCAATAGAGCCTTCGGACGATGTTCAGGTTCGACCTCACCACCACGAATATCTCATAGACGTCCCAGAGCTCCTCCTCCCGCATGCGCCGGAGGCACCTGTCGTAGAGATAACGGACGCGGACCTGGGACATTCCAAGCACCCTGGCCGCCAGGGTGAACGAGGTCGTGTAGAACATCATGGTGAGAACGTCAAGCTCCTCCAGCTCGAAGGAGTCGTCCTCCCTGGACCTGGTCAGGAACTCGACGAAGATGTCGAAGACGGAATGGAGGTAGAAGACGAACTTGAGCCTGCGCCGGATGCGCTTGATGTCGTAGCAGAGCGACGGCTGAGAGCGCCCGAGGATGCGCTGCACCTCCTTCTGCTTCTTGCCGGCGACGAAGATCAGATGCAGGATGTCGCGGTCCTTCTCGTTCAGGAAGCTCATGATCGGCCTGAACGTCCGGACCTGCTCAACGGAGAACCCCGGCGCGGCTACGGCACCCTCGAAGCGGACGCCTGCCCCGAGCTCCTCAACTTTCCTTCCCACGTACTTTATTGATGCCACGACGCTCCACCATGTATTCCATGAAGAGCTTTTCCCCCATCGCCTGCGCCATCACCCTCATCCCTCTTTCATCTACCGTATCAGACGTTACGGGCATTTTCAAGCTCCGAAACACATTGTCCAGGATTTCCAGCTGGAGCGGCATCAGCTCCTCCTCGAAATCCTTGACGTGGAACCTGAACAAGACCCTCCAGCCATCCCCCTTCCCCGGCCCCGCGACGATCCCGAAAAGGCCGGAGAGGTAGCCGTCCAGCACCCTCACGAGGTCCCCCCTGCAAGGACGCTTCGACGCCTTCGGCTCCATCGACAGACAGAACTCCTCCACCTCTTCGTCGGTCAGGGGCTGGGGGCGCTCATAGGAGGGAAGCGCGGCTCGGACCACCGACGACGACATAAGCTCGCCGACATGCGGAAGGTAGTCCCGGCACCTAACAAGGCAATACGACTCGGAGGAATCGTCCAGGGGCGTAACAACCCTGACCTCGACCAGGTCGTCGCCAAAAATCCTCGTGACCTCGGCAACCATCCTGTCATGGTCACTGCCGCCTACGACCAGACAGACCCACCCATCCACGTCACCACCATCCAAACGTGACCGCGCGCCACAGCGATCTCCCAACGTCCATCACCGCCCCCTTCAGACGAGCGCCTCTCGACGGGCGCCTCTGGTTCTGGAGGAACCAAATCAGGATCGCCAGCTTCGGATATTCGTTGCCGCACCTCGAAGGTGACCGCAACACCTCCTCGAAACTATTCTCGACGGACTCCGGCACATGGGCGCAGTCGAACAGCCTGCATTTCTTGGCGACGCGGTCCTCGTTGCAGACGGAGATGCCCTTGTCCCCAGCCCTGGACATGACGATGGGATGCGCGCAGAAGCCCACCTTCCCGTCACCCTTCACCCGCAGGCGCCTGTTCCACCGGCAGTTGATAGGCTCTCTCGAGAGGTACCTGGCCTTCCTGGCCTTGAGCCTCCTGGACCGCAGGTCGTCGAACCGCGCCAGGACTTCCTCTTCCGTTCTCATACGACCCCCTTGAGGCCGGAGACGTACTCGTCCATCTCGGCCTTGCTTCCGAAAAACTCAACGGCATCTGCCATGGAGAGCCCGGCATCCCTGCACTCCTCCTCCGTCGGCAGCCGGCCGAAACGCCTCATCAGGCTCATGTACTTCTCAAGCGCCGCCGACACGGCCACCCTCCTGGCCACGTGCACCAGATTGCTCCAGGAACCCCACTTCTTCCGGATCGCGTGATACGACGGAAGCGACATGTGGGCATTCCTGAAGCGCAGATACCCCTCCCTGCTCCAGAGCTTGAAGCGGACAATGCTCTCGGCAACGTCGACCTGGTCCACCGGCAGCCTCAGGTCAATCCCGAAAGCGATCTCCCGGGCCCTCGTCCAGCTCCCGAACTCGACCTGGTAGTCGTAGTCCGTCGGATCACCCTCCCCGCGACTGGCCCGGAGACCGCTCTGGGTCGTGATCCCCGTCTTCCGGAGATAGGCAATCAGCTCCTTCCTGGACATCTTCTCCCGCGGATGCCTCTTGTAGCGCCCGCGACGACGCCTGCGACGCCCGAGGTTCAAGTTCCGAACCTCCATGTCGGACATGCGCCGAAGGTCGTCCAGCTTCAGGTCTCGCTTGCTGCTCACCCCGTCTTCCTCTGCCGCGGCTCGTCGACGATGTCACCCACGGTCATCGGAACCCTAGTGACGCCGTCGGAACCCTCTTCCGGGACAACGTCGTCCCCCGCGTCCTCCAGCGGCGGAATGGCCTCCGCGCCGGCAGCCAGCGCCTTCGCCCGCTCCGTCATCTCCTCCTGCGACACCTCCAGCGGATCGGTCGCCGCCGGATTCTCCATCCAGTTCGGAACCCCTCCGCACGCGGCGAACTCCAGGCTGAACATCTGGATGTCCGGCTTGCACTTCTTGGCGTAGAACTTGCTCTCCTGGTCGAAGCCGCCGAGCGGGATCGAGCACATGGTCCGAAAGACCCACAGGCGCTTCCTCTTCTTGTCGAGGCCCTTCCACCTCTCCTCCAGCACCTCGACGATGTACGGCTTCCCAACGAAGACCTCGTTCGGATAGGTCACGCTGCGCAGCGTGACGACCGGCCCCCTCTTCTTCTTCTGGGTGTGGATCACATGAAGGCCCTGCGGATCGAAGGTCTCGAACACCTGGGGGAACTTGTCAACGAACTCCTCCATGATGTTCTGGACCTCGACGCTCTGAGTCCAGTCGCTATTCCTCGCCATCTCGCTTTCTCCTTTCCCTTGCCTCCAGCTTCCCTATCGCCGCCAACGCCTCCGGATCGCTCGTCGTCCGGATCGCGGAGTCAAGGTACGGCAGGTCAATCTTGACACCCTCGTCCTGGCCCATCCTGATCTGCAGGTTGACGAGCATCGCGTTGAAAGGGCTCGCCGCGTCCAGATGGACGGAGACGCCGCGGTCGTCGGACCCCGCGTCCATGGCGTGCACCTTCCTGATGTGGTCCATCACGCGGTCGGCCCACAGCTTGATCGTCTCGGTCGTCGGCTGGTCCTCCACCTCCAGGATGTCGTCGTACTCCTCGCCGACGTGCCTGTCGATGTTCCTCGTCGCGCACACGAACAAAGTCTTCATGTCATGCTCCCAATGCCTCACGCCACCCTTCTCGGCTCGTCCAGCACGATAACCGTGCCCCAGTCACAGGGCCGCTCCTCCTTGGCCATGTCCCTCGTCAGGACCCACAGCACGGGGAGCCCGTATCTCCTCTTCAGCGCCGGCGCCTCGAAGTCGGTGAAGTAGATCGCCGCGTCGTGGCGCCTCCTCTCCGCCTCCTCCAGGGCCGGGTCCAGGCACGTCCCGCGACGCCCATGAACCTCGCCGTCGAACCTGCCGGTGTAGCGGTAGGTCCTCTTCAGGCTCGCGTCCGCCTCGTAGACGGTTATGACCGCCCCGTTCCGGCGTATCCACTCGATCTCGTTGAAGAAGGCCGCCACCTGCCACTTGTCGATCGACATCGACGTGTCAACGATGACCGCCACGTCCAGGACGTCGCCGTGGACCGTCCCCGGCCGGGTGCCGAACCTCCTGCTCACCCTCTTCATCGTGTAGTCCAGGACGCTCTCTATCGCGGAAGCGCAGAACATCCTCAGGACCCTCCCCCAGCAAATCCTCGGAGGTTTTCGCCTCAGGAGCTCCTCGATACTCTCGGCGACGCACCCGGGAATGTCCCCGTAGTTCCCGTCGCACATGTCCCTCGCCTTCCGGATTATGTCCTTCATGATCTCGTGGGCCAGCTCGTCCTTCCCCACGTCGCCCCACAGGCCATGCGAGCTCCTCAGCCACTCCATGACGCCTCCGGGCCCGAACGCCCCCGACGCCAGCTGCTTCTGGAACTCGGAATTGCCGGCCAGGTTCTTGTAGTACCAGATCGACGACTTGCCTTCCGGCAGGCCGTACTTGATGGGGTGCGCCCACGCGTCCATGACCCTGCTTTTCGGAATCAGCTGGTTGACCACGCAGTCGACGGCGACCCCTCCCCTCACCTCGTCCTCGAACTCCAGGAAGAGATGGTCCAGGACCACGTGCAACGTCTCGTGCTCCATGGCCCCGAGGACGTACTCCCACCCCTTGTCGGCGCCATGGTCGTCGTAGATCGACCCGAAGTAGTCCTTGTTCAGGTACAGCTTGACGAAGCGGTCGCCCGGAACGCGGCCGACAGCGGCCGTCTGCACCTTCCTGGCCATTCCGGAGTCCCCCTCCAGGTAAACCTTCTCAAACTGCTGGACGACATGGCCGTAGAACTCCTTGCTGCGCGTCAGCTCGACCACGCCGCGAATAAGCACATTCCTCATGTCCGCCATATCCACCTCCTACCTGTCACGCCCTATTATACACCTCCAGGTCGGACTTTCGACAAAAAAGGCCCGCTCGTCGTTCGAGCGGGCCCGAAAGGGGAGCCGGAAGTCACCTCCTCTTCAGCCTCGGGACATCGGACTGCTTGTAGGCCTTCTTGCTCACCATGAGAACCAGGCGCCGGCCGTCCACGGTCTTGCCGACCATCGAGAACCTGGGATTCTTGTCCTTGCCCATCACAACCAGCTTGCCGATCACCGGCCGCTGCACCTTCTGCCTCTTCGCCACGTCGTAGAACCACGCCAGCATAATCGACCTCCTAGTTCCCGCACGGCCTCGCCAGACCATCGTCCGGCAGCGGCCTGTTCGCGTTCCTGCTCCCCGCTCGGATGGTCGCGGGGCAGCACCCGAACCTCAAACCAACAGGGCCTTGTCGCCCTCGGCCCTGGCCGGAACCTCCTCGACCCAGAAGTTCCTCTCGACGCTCTCGGCCATCGAGACGTGCCCCTCGCAGGAAGGGCTCAAACACTCGAACATGCAGGGCTCCGTGCGCCAGTCGATCCCGGACGACTCCGCCTGCCGGCGGAAGTTGTCCCTGGTCAGCTTGTCGCCGCGGCAGAGCACGCACTCCCCATAGGGCGCCGGCGTGGCCCTCCTGGCGCAATAGACCGACGTCTCCTTCTTATGAATGTCGCGCGCGTTCTCCTGGAAATACTCGACAATGGCCGCCCAGTCCTTGCGGAGAAGCAACTCGTACATGTGGTCGGCGTAGGGCCAGAGGTAGTGCTCGATGTCCTCGGGGTAGCTGCGCCTCAGCTTCGGATTGACCGGATGGCCCGAGAAGTCACCCTCGCCGAGAAACTCGCGAACCCCTTCCAGGACCTCGTCCGGCCTCTCTATGAAATCGTCGAACACGACCATGTGGACCGGGACGTCCGGATAGGCCTTCAGCCACATGGCCACGGCCGCCGTCACGTTGCAGAACATCAGCGGAGTGTGGATCTTCATGTCCCTCTGCTCCTGAATCGTCCCGACCGGCATGTGCCTCAGGTTCTCCTGCGACTTGGCCACCTGCCTCGGGCTCCTCGCCATGAAGATCACCTTGTCAACGAACTGCGGATCGGTCCTGGCGAGACCCTGGCTCACGATCTTGCACACCTTGTCAGGCAGACACTCCTCCTCGATCCCGAGATGCCAGTCGACCACCTGGACGGAATACCGGCATTCCCAGAAGCCGTTCGGGTTCATCTCCCGGATGAGCCTCCTGTCCTCCTCCTCCCGCCCCAGGTCCACCCTCTGCTCCCGGACGTACATCCTGGCGTCGTACTCGCTGTCGGTCTCGTCCTCATGCTTCTCCAAGAAGCGCTTGAGCCCCTCGTCCTGGGGGAACTCCGCCCCCATGATGCGGTCCTCCCCGAGCGCCCCTCGGAGGGTGAACATCATCAGACTCGTCCCGGACCTCGGACATCCTGTCACCACGATCATCTCGCTCTCCTTCTCATATTGCCCGCCCCATGGGGCAGCTCGCCACGCTCGGGGCCACCTCAGCCCCTCCAGCCGTTCCAGAACGAGGCGTTCCGCTTCGCCTCCTCCTCGGTATGCCCCTCGAACCTTCGACCAGCGGCCCCCTTCCTCGTCCCGACTACCGCCACGACCACCTTCGTGTCAACCTCCCTCTCCGTCCTCACCGTCAGAATCTCGCCCTCCACGTTCGCCGAGACAGCGACCGGCCTCCCCGCCACCACCGACATCACGAATATGGAATCCGGCTCGCACGCCTCCACGAAAATCCCGTCGAGCACGTGCGTCGAGAGGTCGCCTCGATGCCCAACCCTCACCACGTCGACGAACAGCACCTCCGGGGACTCCATGCAGTAGAGCGCCCGGTATCCCTGCGACGTCTCGACGATGGCCAGCTTGTCCCCTTGCGGACCCTGGACTCCCTCTTCTCCAAATCCCTGCCAACCCTGGTTGCCCTGAGGACCCTGGTTTCCCTGCCAGCCCTGGAATCCCTGGTTGCCCTGGACACCCTGGAAGCCACGGAGGCCTTGAGGACCCTGGAATCCCTGGTTGCCCTGGTTTCCCTGAACACCCTGGACGCCCTGCCAGCCTTGGTTGCCCTGGACACCCTGGAAGCCACGGAGGCCTTGCGGACCCTGAAATCCCTGGTTGCCCTGGACACCCTGGAAGCCACGGAGGCCTTGCGGACCCTGGAATCCATGGTTGCCCTGGTTTCCCTGAACACCCTGGTTGCCCTGAACACCCTGGAAGCCACGGAGGCCTTGAGGACCCTGGAATCCCTGGTTGCCCTGGTTTCCCTGAACACCCTGGACGCCCTGCCAGCCCTGAAAGCCACGAACTCCCTGGAAACCTCGGAGGCCCTGAGGACCCTGAACGCCCTGCGAACCATCAACTCCTTGGGCTCCCGCGGCACCCGTGTCACCTGTCGAGCCTTGCGCTCCCTGCGGCCCAGTACTCTGCGCTGCGGCAATGGCCTCCGTGACGGCATGGGCGGTCGGCACCTGCCCCTGGCTCCCCTGTATCCCTAGGAGATACACGACCTGAAACCCCTGATTTACGGTCTGGTTCCCCGTCCACGACGGAAGGTAGCCCGGCGTGACCCCCTCTGGACCCTTTACCAGCTCGGTGACCTTCGTCGACAGCATGGCCCACCGCTGGACGATGCCCGCCTCCTCGTACTCGTGATCGGGAGGAGTGAAACCACTAGCCCACCCGCGGTCCGTGTCCGAGGAAACCCTCCACTCGTCCATCCAGCCGGAGAACGGGGTACCGCTGCCGAGAGTGTCGTCGCCTATCAGGAAGGGCGCGTCAAGGTCTGGATACGTGCCAGCCTGCGACGTGGCCGCTATGGACACCCCGTCCAGCATCATGCGCCAGGTGTTGGCACTCCTCAGTATCGCCCAGTGGTGCCAGCCAGCCGACGGAATCCCCGAATCCGACAGACTGATAAGGGTACCCCCACTGACCTTGAGCTGGAATTCCGGACCAACAGAGCCGACGAAGCACGAAACGAAGTTGTCCGCGCTCTCGTACTGCCCGAAAAGCCTCTGGTTCGAATAGCCAGTGGCATATGTCCAGAAGTCGATAACGAAGTTGTCAGCGCCAAAGGCAAAGTCGGGGCTGTCCACGGCGACGAGATTGTCCCCGGAACCGTCAAAGAAAATCGCGCCGCTCCCGAACTTGACCTGCGAACCGCTGATTCTGGCGTTGCCAACCGCCGTCACGACGTGAGGGGCCGACCCACCCAGGGCGTCATCGGCAATCTCGGTGGAACCCGAAGGGCCATTGAAATGGAGAAGAAGAACGGTGTTGGCGTCGTTTCCTCCGTACCCGCTGGCATCGTAGTAGGCGGCGACTAGCTTGTCGTTGTCGGTCGCGAGAATCTCGTTGCTTCTGTTGTAAATGATTCTCGGGGCGAGCCTGTCTGCCGAGAGGACCTTCGTTATGGCCCCGACGCGGGCGCTGTCCTGAATGCGGGGAATCACCTGAAGGCCGACATACAGCTCGCCGTCGTTCTCGGTGACTGTCTGGGAGCCAAGATGGAGACTCTGCGGGCCAAGATAGAGAGAACGCACACGTCGCGCCTGCGTGCCGAGGTCTTCCTGGTTGTCATTGGGGGGAAGCAGGTTCCCATACTCATCCATCACCCAACCCTGCATTCCGGCGGTACCCTGCGGCCCTTGATAGCCCTGGTCCCCCCCGACCCCCTGCGGCCCTTGATAGCCCTGCGCGCCCTCGACCCCCTGACTGCCCGCAACGCCCTGCGCGCCCTGGTCGCCAACCGAGCCGGTCGCGCCTCCCGGGCCCTGAAGACCCATCCCCTGCCAGCCCTGGTTGCCCTGGAAACCACGAAAGCCTTGGTTGCCCTGGAGGTATGGAGAGAATGGCCCGGCAGGCGTAAAAGCTCCGGTGTACTCGGCAACACCCTTCGTGACTCTCAGCTCATCGATGTTGCCCTTGATATGGGTGTTGCTATTCCGATCAAACCTTCCTATGTACAGGTCGGTCGTGGAGAAATCTGGAAAAGTTATGTCGCCAGTGGTGGAGGCAACCTGGGTGCCATCTTCATAGATATACCAATCATTGCCATCTCGAACAACAGCTACGTGGGTCCAGGTTTGCTTGGTTATGGTTGACCCTCCCTGCTTGAGAAGGTCATTCAGTAGGTACGCACCCCCCACTTTTATCTTGAAGGTCCACCCATTGGTGGTGCCGTCGTGCCAGAGGCCCCAATAGTTGCTGCTGTCTACGTATATGCCCAGAACAGGCTGTTCATTGTTATTGGCAATGTTATCCTCCAGGTAGACCCAAGCCTCCATCGTCAGGTCGCCTGTGCCAAAGTCCCAGTCGTCACTATCCGGCACGGACAGATAGTCATTGCCATCAAACAGTGCCGATCCCGACCCATACTCCTTCAAGGCGGTATCCACCTGGGCATCCCCCACTGCGGTCACCGTGTGAGGCGCATTCCCCCCGAGGGCAGAGTCAGGGAAGTCTGTTGATTCATCTACCCCATCCATATGGAGCAGCAACACAGTCTCGGGAAGACCGTAGAACCTTGTCACCCCCGTAATGCCAATAGGACCCTGGTTGCCCTGGGAACCCTGAGGACCCTGGAGGCCCTGGTTGCCCTGGAAACCCTGGGGACCCTGAACTCCCTGCCAGCCCTGGTTGCCCTGAAAGCCACGAGCTCCCTGGAAGCCCTGGAAGCCCCGAAGGCCCTGGGGACCCTGCCAGCCCTGAAGGCCCTGGTTACCCTGAAAGCCACGAGCTCCCTGGAAGCCCCGCAGGCCCTGGGGACCCTGCCAGCCCTGAAAGCCCCGGTTACCCTGAAGGCCACGAACTCCCTGGAAACCCTGGACGCCCCGAAGGCCCTGGGGACCCTGGGGACCCTGCCAGCCCTGAAGGCCCTGGTTACCCTGAAGGCCACGAGCTCCCTGGAAACCCTGGACGCCCCGAAGGCCCTGGGGACCCTGAGCTCCCTGCCAGCCCTGGTTGCCCTGAGGGCCCTGAAAGCCGCGCGGCCCCGGGTTCGTCCCCTGTAGGCCCTGGTCGCCCTGGTTGCCCTGCCAACCCTGCCAGCCCTGGAGACCTTGGACGCCCTGATTGCCTTGAAACCCGCGAAGACCCTGGTCTCCGACGAGACCCTGACAGCCACGAAGACCCTGCCAGCCCTGAGGGCCGACCCTCTGCAATGGAAATGCTGAACCGCTCATCTTCTATCTCCTCAGGATCAGGACCCGGCGGGCCAATCCTTCTCTTCCTCGGGAGGCCTCTTCAGGCGCCAGACGCTCACCACGTCCGACCTACCGGCCGCCAATATGGCCGGGTCCATGCCTGGCCTCTCAACAGCCTCTCGATGCGCCGTCAGAAGCGCCTGCATCTCGGAATCTATGGAGGCGTCTATCTCTGCCGCGACCTCCTCGTATTCGGCCGCCGCCCTCTTCTGGTCCCCCGCCCCCGCCACGGCCTCCGTCGCTTTCGCGGCCTCCTCCGGGGTCGCCCTCTTCGGGGATTTCCTCGCGGGCAGCTCGTCCGGAGGGAGCGGAACCTCGTCGCCCCACCTCGCGAACGAGTGCTGCGGGTAGAGGAACTGCTCCAGGCGCGTACTGCCCGGGAACTCCGGCCAGCCCTTCAAGTGGCTGTTCAGGTGAACGATCGAATGAAGCCCGAACGCCGCCGCCGCGTGCGACCCCGCTGCCCACGTCCCGAAATAGGCGTCGGCCACGCTGAAGACCGCGAGGAACATCCTCGTCGGCAGGTTCGCCAGGACCAGGTGCCCGTCCAGGATCGCCTCCACGTCCGCCATCCCCTGCCGGTTCTTCCTCTCCTGGTACGCCGCCTTGCTCTTCATGGCCAGCTGGATCACCGTGGCGCCCTCCCCGATGACGTCGGCCCACGCCTGCCACGGGCGCAGGTTGAACGGGTCCTCGGTGTTGTTGGTCCCGGAGCCGTTGCAGAGGACGACGATCGGCCTGTCCGGCAAGCTGGCCCTCAGGTCGTTCGCCCATCTCTGCTCGCCCTCCGTCAAGTATATCTCCCCTTTCGAGAAAGGCTCCTCCGGAAGATCGAAATAGCGCTCGACCCGCTGGACATGCGTGCCGTTCCCGCACTGCGCCCCCCCGAGCGCGACGCGGCCGGCGACGAAGTGCCCGTCGAAGTGCGGGTTGTTCCCGAAGACCTCGATGGTCCTCCTGTGCCTGACCACCATCACCTCGCAGCCGTACTTCTCCTTGAGCTTCCGAGGCAGCGTGGTCGTGACGACGCAGTCACCCAGGTGGGCACTCCCGAAATACCCAAGGACCACCCTCCCTCCACTTTTCAGCTCGTCGAGCCTGGCGTACCTCTGGACATCCCCCCTCTTGCTCTCCCTCTCCCATCGCTCCAGGTACACGCTCCTGATCTTGCCCCCGCAGCACCGCTTCCTCTTTCTGCTTCCGGCGTCGGCGTCGAGATACTGCATGCCCTCGTTCCTCAGCCTGTCCAGGACGTCGACCGTGAACGGGTTCGCCTTCCTGCTCTCCGCTATCTTCTTCTGCCAGTCCACCCCGATGTTGAGGGCCTTCGGCCGGAACATGCTCCGGCCCCTCTTGACCCACTTCTGGAACTCCTCGTTGGCAAACACCTCCGTCGGCTTCCAGGCGTACATCATCTGGTGCCTCGTGAGCACGGCCGCCACGTACTTCTTGCAGGCCTCGACGTCCGGCTCGAATGACCCGATCTCTCCCAGCCTCGACGGGTCGGCGGCGCACTCGAGGATTCCCCCGCACCCGCTGAAGGCGCCCGTCCCGATGGCGGCTATCGGAAGCCCCAGCGTCATGCCCTCGCTGATGACCGTCGAGTTCACCGCCACCAGCGCCGAGCAGCTCGGCATGAGCTCGTAGATGCTGCCCCCCAGGTTGAGCTCCCACTCGTCCCTCCAGAACTTGCCCCTGTACTCCTCAAAATGCTCGTCCCACCAGGCCATGAACCGCGGATGCGGCCGTATGAGCACCTTCCGGTCCCCGAACCTCGGAAGGTGCGTCGCCAGCACCTCCAGGCTCGACAGCAGCCGGTCCCCTCCCCTCTTCGCCCCGAACGGGAACTCGTACCTCATGTTGCAGTCGAGCGAGTTCTGGAGCGCCACCAGGACCGGGCCGCCGGGCGTCCCCCCAGAGAAGGCCTCCCACTTGAACTTGTCCCGGACGAAGTCCCTGACACGGCCGGCGTGAGCCTCGTACGAGACCGAGTCCCAGTGCCTCTCCCTGCAAAGGTTCGACTGCGAGAAGAAGCCCCTCGCGTCGACGAAGGCCCCGCAGCCCTGGGACAAGAGGGCGTTCTCGACGAAGAGGACGTTCTTGCCCCGGGCCGTCGGCCAGTTGTGAGGCATGCGGCAGTTCCACGTGATGACCTGGTCGTACTTCTCGAACAGCGGCTTGTACTCGGCGCACCCGGCCGTCACGGAGTGCGTGTCGAGCTCGATCCCGCACGTCATGCAGCAATACTTCAGGGACCGCCCGAGCGGGTTCCCGAGAACGCTGTCAGTTGCCAATGCGATTGCTTTCATTTCCACCTTTCTCAAGTCTCATATTTCCCGCCACGTGGCGGAGGATCAACAATCCCGCCTACGGCCTTGCAGGTCCCGTCCACCCGGATGACCTCCGCGACCTTTTCACTTATGATGACGTTCGCCATTATTCTGCCTAAGCCATCTTTTCACGACCAACCCATCTGTCCCTTCAGCCTCGTCGTGCTACAGCTCGTCGCAATTCTCTGTCACCTCACAAATAGCCTCAGTACACCACGGACCACCCACGATGTCACCATAGCCCCAGATTTCCGCCTCCTCTTTGCACTCTGTGGGATAATCATCTACTTCCGCCTGAGTCAGAAGGAGACACTCCCTCGTAACAACCTCACAGTCCAGGCAACCCTCCGCAGTACAATGAAAAGCTGCCACGCAATACCAAGCCCCCTGATCCACGCAGGCCGTGAAGGCGGGAGCCGCGACGAACTTGAACCGGCAATGACCGCCACCCTCCCCGACCGGCTTTTCGATTTCGACTATGCCGCCGACCCCGGGGCTGACGCCGGCCGGATTGAAGACCTTCCAGACGCAGCCGTCAGCGGCCGTCCAGCCACTGCAACTGAGGCCGGACCCGAGGCAGACACGCAGGTTCGTGCTGCAATTCAAATCGACATAGTAGCTATCGCCGTTCCAGGTGCCAAGGGCAACATTCCCCGCCCCAAGAGCCGCACAAGCCTCGGCATAGGTGTCGTAGCCTCCCGACTGAACTATCCAGTCATTGTCAGCAGGATCGGTATCGGCCGTGCAGCACGTCGGAGTGACGCTGGGCCAAGGAGTCGGAGTCGGGGTGACCGTGGAGGTCGGAGTCGGAGTGACCGTGGAGGTCGCCGTCGGTGTCGGCGTCGGTGTCGGCGTCACGGTCGGAGTCGGCGTAGGTGTGACAGTCGGAGTCGGGGTCACGGTCGGCGTCGGGGTCGGAGTCGGTGTCACGGTGGGCGTCGGAGTCACGGTGGGCGTCGGCGTGACGGTCGGAGTCACGGTTGGTGTCGGCGTGACAGTCGGCGTAGGTGTCACGGTGGGAGTCGGAGTAACGGTCGGTGTCGGCGTGACAGTCGGCGTAGGTGTCACGGTGGGAGTCGGAGTAACGGTCGGTGTCGGCGTGACAGTCGGCGTAGGTGTCACGGTCGGCGTAGGCGTGACGGTGGGCGTCGGTGTCACGGTCGGCGTCGGCGTGACGGTCGGCGTAGGCGTGACGGTCGGAGTCACGGTCGATGTCGGTGTGACGGTCGGTGTCGGCGTGACGGTCGGTGTCGGCGTGACGGTCGGAGTCGGAGTCACGGTCGGAGTCGGCGTGACGGTGGGCGTCGGTGTCACGGTCGGCGTCGGCGTCACGGTCGGAGTCGGGGTCAAAGTAGGCGTCGGTGTCAATGTCGGTGTCGGTGTAACGGTCGGTGTCGGAGTCGGAGTAGGCGTGACAGTCGGCGTCGGTGTCACGGTCGGCGTCACGGTAGGCGTCGGCGTAGGTGTCACGGTCGGCGTCGGCGTAGGTGTCGGAGTCGGCGTCACCGTCGGAGTCGGGGTAGGTGTGACAGTCGGAGTCGGGGTCACGGTGGGCGTCACCGTCGGGGTGGGCGTAGGTGTGGGCGTCGGGGTCACGGTGGGCGTCGGGGTCGGCGTAGGCGTGACGGTCGAAGTCGGCGTGACAGTCGGAGTAGGCGTGACAGTCGGAGTCGGGGTAGGCGTCGGCGTAACGGTGGGCGTCGGAGTAACGGTGGGCGTCGGAGTCACGGTCGGCGTAGGTGTCACGGTCGGAGTCGGCGTAACGGTGGGCGTCGGAGTCACGGTCGGTGTCGGCGTGACAGTCGGCGTCGGCGTAACGGTGGGAGTCGGGGTAACAGTCGGCGTCGGAGTCACGGTGGGCGTCGGAGTCACGGTCGGCGTCGGGGTAACGGTCGGCGTCGGAGTAACGGTGGGCGTCGGAGTCACGGTCGGCGTCGGCGTGACGGTGGGCGTCGGGGTAACAGTCGGCGTAGGTGTCACGGTGGGCGTCGGTGTCACGGTCGGCGTCGGAGTCACGGTGGGAGTCGGCGTGACGGTCGGCGTCGGCGTGACGGTGGGAGTCGGGGTCACGGTGGGCGTCGGAGTCACGGTCGGCGTGACAGTCGGAGTCGGCGTGACAGTCGGAGTCGGCGTGACGGTGGGAGTCGGGGTCACGGTGGGAGTCGGGGTCACGGTCGGAGTCGGCGTGACGGTGGGCGTCGGCGTCACGGTGGGCGTCGGCGTGGGTGTCACGGTCGGAGTCGGAGTGACGGTCGGTGTCGGAGTCGGCGTGGGTGTCACGGTCGGTGTCGGAGTCGGCGTGGGTGTCACCGACGCAGTGGGAGTCGGCGTAGGCGTGACGGTCGGAGTCGGTGTCACGGTCGGCGTGGGTGTCACGGTCGGAGTCGGGGTCGGCGTGGGTGTCACGGTCGGCGTCGGGGTCGGAGTCGGTGTCACGGTGGGCGTCGGTGTCACGGTCGGCGTCGGCGTAACGGTCGGAGTAGGGGTCGGAGTGCACTGGATGCAAGTGTCGTACTCGGCCTGAACGTCCTCAAGCGGGTTCGTGACCTGCAACGAGGTGCTCTGCTTGAAGACGTAACAGACGCCACCCACCCGGATCACTTCCGCGACCTTTTCACTTATGATTACGTTCGCCATTCTCCGTCCCTACGGGCCATGTCCCGTAATATGTCACCCCAATACGATAGGACCCAGTGACGCTCCACTGCCAATGCGATTGCTTTCATCCACCTCCTTCTCGTCCATCGCCGACCCGGCACCCGCCAGGTCGAAGTCGGCCGTCGCCCACCTTCCTCCGCACTCGTCACAATTCGGAGGACCACCTATCAGGTCGGCGTCGGGGTCGGAGTCGGCGTGACGGTCGGCGTCGGAGTCACGGTGGGCGTCGGAGTCGGGATCGGATCGCAGGGTTCATACTCGAAGTTGCAGCAGCATTCGCCCATGATCTCGTCAGTGGTAGTGAACTTCAGGATCAAGCCATCTGAACTTCTTCGTTGAATGTATAGCATTCCCGGAACCCGCCCGCCAGGACAGAACCCGAAGGTGCGTCAACCACCCTGACAGCCGGTCGCCGTGAACACTGTCTGGGCACCCTGCGCGCCTATCGAGCCCGTGAACGTGATCGTCCTGTATATCTTGTCGAAGTTTCCGGTGGACGGATAGTACACCATGTCCGTCACCACCGCCAGCTGCTGCGTCGTACCCGTTATCCCGCCATTGACGAAGCCTCGGAAATTGAACATGACCCCGGTCGTCGAGGAGTTCGCGATCAGGAGCGGCTTGGAGACCGTCCCGTTGGCCGTCGGCTCCGTCGTCGTCAGCAGCCCAGCCGTGACGTCCGAGAGGTAGTACACCTCACCCGGCGTCAAGCCCGACAGCCCCGTCAGATCACCGATGTAGGCAAGCTCGAAAGTGTCGGGATCGATGACGTTCTTGACTATCCCGATGACCTCGGCGTTCGTCTCGCTGTCCGCCTGCGCCTTGACGTAGTTCGCCCCGTCGAACCGCACCACGTCGCCCGCCGTGAAACCATGCGTCGGCTCCGTGATGATCTCGGATACCGCCTCGAACGGCCCGGTGAGCCCCTGCGGGCCCTGGAGCCCCTGCCAGCCCTGGAAGCCCTGGGGCCCCTGCGGACCCTGCAGACCCTGGAAGCCCTGAGCGCCCTGCCAGCCCTGGAAGCCATGAACACCCTGAACGCCTTGCCAACCTTGGTTGCCCTGCCAGCCCTGGTTGCCCTGGTTGCCCTGAAAACCACGAACGCCTTGCGGACCCTGAGAACCCTGAACACCGGTCTCCCCAACGCCCTGCCAACCTTGGAAACCTCGAAGGCCCTGAAAACCCTGAATTCCCCGAACGCCCTGCCAGCCCTGGTTGCCCTGAGCACCCTGAAAGCCGCGAAGACCCTGCCATCCCTGAGCGCCCTGCGACCCATCCACTCCCTGGTTGCCCTGGACACCCTGAAGCCCACGAACACCCTGGAAGCCGCGAACACCTTGCCATCCCTGAGCGCCCTGGGGGCCGGCCGGACCCGGACCCTGGGGACCCTCGTAGCCCTGGGGACCCGTGAGGCCCTGCCAGCCCTGGTTCCCCTGCGTCCCCTCGACACCCTGGCTTCCCTGGGCACCCTGATCTCCTACCGGCCCCGTAGCTCCACCAGGTCCCTGAAGACCTGTTCCCTGCCAGCCCTGGACGCCCTGCCAGCCCTGAACGCCATCAACTCCCTGGAACCCAATATCCCCCTGCCAACCCTGCCATCCCTGGTTGCCCTGGAAGCCACGAAGCCCCTGAACTCCCTGGATACCCTGGTTGCCCTGCCATCCCTGGAAGCCTCGAAGGCCCTGGACGCCCTGGTTGCCCTGGAAGCCACGAAGCCCCTGAACTCCCTGGATACCCTGGAAGCCTCTTAGACCCTGGACACCCTGATTGCCCTGAACGCCCTGGTTGCCCTGGAAACCACGAACGCCCTGGTTGCCCTGCCATCCCTGGAAGCCTCTTAGACCCTGGGCACCTTGATTGCCCTGGAAGCCTCGGAGGCCCTGGGCGCCCTGGTTGCCCTGGAAACCTCTCTCGCCCTGGGCGCCCTGATTACCCTGGAAACCTCTCTCGCCCTGGGCGCCCTGATTACCCTGGAAACCCTGGTCGCCCTGGAAACCCTGGTAGCCCTGGAAACCACGAACGCCCTGGACACCTTGGAAACCTCTCTCGCCCTGGGCGCCCTGATTACCCTGGAAACCCTGGTCGCCCTGAAAACCCTGGTCGCCCTGGAAACCACGAACGCCCTGGACACCTTGGAAACCTCTCTCGCCCTGGTTGCCCTGAACGCCCTGGTTGCCCTGCCATCCCTGGAAGCCTCTTAGACCCTGAGGACCCTGGAAACCCTGGACGCCCCGGAGGCCCTGAGGACCCTGAGCGCCCTGCCAGCCCTGGCTTCCCTGGTTGCCCTGGAACCCTCGAAGCCCCTGAGAACCCTGAGCTCCCTGGTTCCCTTGGAAACCACGAAGGCCCTGATTCCCCTGCCAGCCCTGGCTTCCCTGGTTGCCCTGGAAGCCCAGGAGGCCCTGAGTCCCCCCAACGCCCTGCCAGCCCTGGTTGCCCTGGAGGCCCCTGATTCCCTGACTTCCCTGGTTGCCCTGGAAGCCACGAACTCCCTGCGAACCCTGGAAGCCCTGATTGCCCCGAGGGCCCTGTGCGCCCTGGTTGCCACGGAGACCCTGCGGACCCTGGGCTCCTTGCCAGCCCTGCCAGCCCTGGAGGCCCCTAGCCCCCTGAACGCCCTGGTTGCCCCGAGGGCCCTGAGCACCTTGCCAACCTTGGTTTCCCTGAAAGCCCCGAGGACCCTGCGAACCCTGAACACCTTGCCACCCCTGAACGCCCTGGAAACCTCGAACGCCCTGCGAACCCTGGAAACCCTGGTCGCCCTGGAAACCCTGGTCGCCCTGCCAGCCCTGAACGCCCTGAACTCCCTGGTTGCCCTGCCAGCCCTTAACACCCTGCCAGCCCTGGCTGCCCTGAACGCCCTGGAAGCCACGAAGCCCCTGAACTCCCCGAACGCCTTGCCAGCCCTGGTTGCCCTGGAGGCCTCGAACTCCTTGAACTCCCTGAAGCCCCTGCCGGCCCTGATTCCCCTGAAAGCCTCGGAAACCCTGGAAGCCACGGACTCCCTCATTTCCCTGGAGGCCACGAACGCCCTGCGAGCCCTGGAAGCCCTGATTGCCCTGAGGGCCTTGGAAACCTCTGACTCCCTGAACACCCTGATTGCCCTGAGGCCCGCGGACGCCTTGAACGCCCTGGAACCCGCGGAGGCCTTGATTGCCCTGGAAACCACGGACTCCCTGGGGGCCGGCCGGACCCGGACCCTGAGGACCCTCGTAGCCCTGGGGACCCGTGAGGCCCTGCCAGCCCTGGTTCCCCTGCGTCCCCTCGACACCCTGGCTTCCCTGGGCACCCTGATCTCCTACCGGCCCCGTAACTCCACCAGGTCCCTGAAGACCTGTTCCCTGCCAGCCCTGGACGCCCTGCCTTCCATGGTTGCCCTGGACACCTTGAACACCCTGATCACCCTGCCAGCCCTGATTGCCCTGGAGGCCACGAGGACCCTGCCAACCCTGGAAGCCACGAACGCCTTGGACACCTTGATTGCCCTGGAAGCCACGGACTCCCTGATTTCCCTGGAAGCCACGAACGCCTTGGACACCTTGATTGCCCTGGAAACCCTGATTCCCCTGGACGCCCTGCCAGCCCTGCCAGCCCTGCCAGCCCTGAAAGCCTCTGACCCCCTGGTTTCCCTGAAGACCACGAACACCCTGAGGACCCTGAACTCCCTGCCTGCCCTGGAAGCCCTGCCACCCCTGAAGGCCACGAGCGCCCTGAGCGCCCTGCCAGCCCTGATTTCCCTGCCATCCCTGAGAGCCCTGATTGCCCTGGGAGCCCCAAAGACCCTGCCAGCCCTGGGCGCCCTGGTTTCCCTGCCAGCCACGAACACCTTGAAGACCGTGATTCCCTTGGAGCCCGCGCTCGCCCTGCGAACCCTGCCAGCCTTGCCGTCCCTGGTTTCCCTGGAAACCACGGAGACCCTGAACGCCTTGCCGTCCCTGGTTGCCCTGGAAACCACGAAGCCCCTGGGATCCCTGAAGCCCTCGGACGCCCTGGACGCCTTGCCATCCCTGGAAGCCCCAAACTCCCTGAAGCCCCCGGTTGCCTTGATTCCCCTGCCATCCCTGGCTCCCCTGGAAACCTCGGAGACCTCGCAGGCCCTGAACGCCCTGCCAACCCTGGAAACCTCTAACTCCCTGAACACCCTGATTGCCCTGGGGCCCACGAACACCCTGAAGCCCGCGAAGGCCTTGATTGCCCTGGAAACCCCTGACGCCTTGGCTTCCCTGATTTCCCTGGAAACCCTGGAGACCCTGGACGCCTTGGCTTCCCTGATTTCCCTGGAAACCCCGGAGACCCTGGACACCCTGGGGACCATGATTCCCCTGAACCCCCTGCCACCCCTGAACACCCCGAACACCTTGCCAACCCTGGTAGCCTTGAAGACCCCGGACTCCCTGAGTTCCCTGGTGGCCACGAACGCCCTGAAGACCCTGCCAGCCCTGGAATCCCCTGAAGCCCTGCGGCCCCTGAACGCCTTGCCGTCCCTGGTTGCCCTGGAGCCCACGAACACCCTGAACGCCTTGCCATCCCTGCACGCCCTGATTGCCCTGGAAGCCACGAACCCCCTGGAAACCCCTAACACCCCGAAGGCCCTGAGGACCCTGAGCGCCCTGCCAACCCTGGTTGCCCTGAAGACCCTGCCAGCCCTGATTCCCCTGCCAACCCTGGTTGCCCTGAAGACCCCGGATACCCTGAGCACCCTGGTTTCCCTGGAAGCCACGGAGACCCTGGGCGCCCTGAAACCCCTGAACGCCCTGCCATCCCTGGTTTCCCTGAAGACCACGAACACCCTGAAGACCCTGGACGCCCTGGTAGCCCTGGAAGCCTTGAGGACCCTGGACGCCCTGCCATCCCTGGTCGCCCTGGAAGCCTCGCGGACCCTGCCAGCCCTGGTTGCCCCTGGCCCCTTGAACACCTTGATAGCCGCGCTCACCCTGCCAACCCTGATTTCCTTGATAGCCTTGATGCCCACGGACTCCCTGGACGCCCTGGAGACCGCGAGGCCCCTGGACACCTGTAATCCCGATCGACCCCTGCCATCCCTGGTTCCCTTGCCAGCCCTGGAAGCCCCTCCAGCCCTGAACACCTTGAAAACCACGAACGCCCTGAAACCCCTGACGACCCTGATTGCCCTGATAGCCTCTGACCCCCTGATGGCCTCTTTCACCTTGCCAGCCCTGAAACCCACGAAGACCCTGATTGCCGGCAACTCCCTGCCACCCCTGGTTCCCCTCGGCTCCCTGGAATCCGAAACCCTGCCAGCCCTGACTACCCTGACTGCCCTGACTCCCCTGGAACCCACGGAAGCCCTGGTTGCCCTGCGGGCCTTGATGGCCTTGTGGACCTGCCGGACCAGGTCCCTGAGAGCCTTCATAGCCCTGGGGACCAGTTGCTCCACCAGGTCCCTGGACACCCTGGTCTCCATCGAAGCCTTGGCTGCCTTGTGGTCCTTGATCTCCGACCGGTCCCGTTGTTCCACCTGGCCCTTGAAGTCCGACACCTTGCCAGCCCTGGCTCCCCTGGAACCCCACTTCGCCCTGGAACCCTGTCTCACCGAAGTCGCCCTGCCAGCCCTGCGCCCCCTGAATGCCTTGGTTGCCCTGGCTTCCTTGCCAACCTTGCAACCCACGCAGGCCCTGATTGCCCTGAAGACCACGAAGACCCTGGAGTCCCTGGACGCCTTGCCACCCTTGGCTCCCCTGATTCCCTTGCCATCCTTGATACCCACGCACTCCCTGAACGCCCTGGTAGCCTCTGGGCCCTTGCCATCCCTGATTGCCCTGAAAACCACGAGCACCCTGGACGCCCTGCCACCCCTGAAAGCCACGAGCGCCCTGGACGCCCTGCCATCCCTGGTCGCCCTGAGGACCACGAGCACCCTGAACGCCCTGCCATCCCTGGTTTCCCTGAAGACCACGAACACCCTGAAGACCCTGGACGCCCTGGTAGCCCTGGAAGCCTTGGGGACCCTGGACGCCCTGCCATCCCTGATCGCCCTGGAAGCCTCGCGGACCCTGCCAGCCCTGGTGGCCTTGCCATCCTTGATTTCCCTGGAAGCCCCTGAAGCCCTGCGACCCCTGGGCACCCTGGATGCCCTGGTCCCCCTGAAGTCCCCTGGCGCCTTGGACACCCTGCCAGCCTTGGAAGCCACGAACACCCTGCGGACCCATAAAACCCTGCCAGCCCTGATCGCCCTGTCTTCCCTGCCATCCCTGGAAGCCGCGAAGCCCCTGGACACCTTGGAAACCCCTCTCGCCCTGGTTGCCACGAAGGCCCTGATTGCCCTGCCAGCCTTGGAAGCCACGAACACGCTGCCATCCCTGGAAACCCTGCGGCCCCTGGACACCCTGGCTACCCCGATTCCCCTGAAAACCCTGAACGCCCTGGAAGCCACGGAAACCCTGCCATCCCTGATTGCCCTGCCAGCCTTGGAAGCCACGAACACCCTGGAAACCCTGAAAGCCTCCAAGGCCCTGCACGCCCTGAAGCCCACGAACACCCTGAAAACCCCGGAGGCCCTGGACACCCTGAGATCCTTGAGCGCCCTGCCATCCCTGAGGACCTCGAGCACCCTGATTGCCCTGCCAACCCTGAGCGCCCTGGTTTCCCTGAGGACCGGCAGGCCCCGGACCCTGGGGACCCTCGTAGCCCTGCGGACCCGTGAGGCCATGACTTCCCTGAACGCCCTGGGAACCTTCGACACCCTGGCTTCCCTGAGCACCCCGATCGCCTACCGGCCCAGTGGCCCCGCCTGGTCCCTGAAGACCCGTTCCCTGCCATCCCTGGACGCCCTGCCACCCCTGAATGCCATCGACTCCCTGGAACCCAACATCTCCCTGCCAACCCTGAGCGCCTTGCCATCCCTGGACGCCCTGCCACCCCTGAATGCCATCGACTCCCTGGAACCCAACATCTCCCTGCCAACCCTGAGCGCCTTGCCATCCCTGGACACCCTGCCACCCCTGAAT